>Ga0256405_10006677_pt1 | contig 18168 bp, 24 predicted proteins | sample RumenRJG_02DNA_FD_189096 | JGI IMG/M metagenome (GOLD analysis project Ga0256405, IMG submission 189096) | Bovine rumen microbial communities from Lethbridge, Alberta, Canada - RJG_02 | ecosystem: Host-associated > Mammals > Digestive system > Stomach > Rumen | place: Canada: Alberta... | reverse complement strand
AGGTACCCATATTCAATTAGGGGTTGAAATTGCAACCAGATATGGAGAAAAACCTGAGGTTATACACGCAATAGAAGCACACCATGATGATGTTGTTGCAAACACGATTGAAGCGGTACTTGTTAAAGTTGCCGATGCAATATCTGCAGGAAGACCTGGAGCAAGACGAGACACTCTTGAAATTTACATCAAGAGATTACAAAAAATTGAAGAAATCGTAAACAGTTATGAAGGCATAAAACAATCTTTTGCAGTGCAAGCCGGAAGAGAAGTTAGAATAATTGTTCAGGCTGAAATGTTTGATGATTTAGCCTCTCAAAGACTAGCCAGAGACGTTGCAAAACGTATTGAAGATGAACTGGATTATCCGGGTCAAATTCGAGTAACTGTTGTTAGAGAATTCAGAACTACTGAAATAGCTAAATAAATTAACAACAAGCAATAAGGCAATTTATAATTGCCTTATTGCTTAAATAAACAAATAACGTAAATTATAATAATATGACAGACAAAGAATCAATACTAAAAATTATATTTTTTGGAGATATAGTCGGCAAGCCCGGCAGAGAATCATTACGAGATTTTTTACAAAACCCAAAAAGTTTTTCATACAATGAGGATGAAGATTTTAATGATTATTTTGTTATTGCAAATGTTGAAAACGCATCCCACGGATTTGGTCTGACAGAAAAAAATTATAAAGAAATCAGCGAATATGGTGTTAGCTGCATGACATCAGGCAACCATATTTGGGATAAAAAAGAAATTAAAAACTACATCGAAACAGCAGATAAACTGTTACGTCCTATAAATTATCCGAACAATCCTATAGGACAAGGTTCCCATATTTATGAATTTAACGGACACAAAATCGCCGTAATAAATGTACTTGGTAGGGTGTTCATGAACATTGTAGACTCCCAATGGGAAATCATTAAAAATGAAATTGAACGGATAAAACAAATTACGCCGACTATAATAATAGATTTTCATGCAGAAGCAACAGCAGAAAAAATATGCTTTGCAAAGTATTGTTCAGAACTAGGATGTTCCGCATTTTTTGGAACACACACTCACGTTCAAACATCTGACGAAACAATTATAAACAACAAAACTGCATACATAACAGATGCCGGATTTTGCGGCTGCTCAGATAGCGTAATTGGAATGGACTACCAAACATCTTTAAACAGATTTTTAACAAGTTTGCCTGAACACTACGATGTTGCAACAGGTAATTCCAGACAAATTAATGCGGTCAAAGTGGATATTGATCCTAATAATGGACACGCTGTTGCTATAGAAAGAATTTTTTGTAGTAGTAAAGAAGTAGAAAAGGAAGATAGTCAATGAAGTCAGATTTCCATATCCACACATATTTTTCCGATGGGGCTTTTTCTCCGGAAAAAGTAGTTGACGCAGCAATTGATGCCGGCTTACAAGTCATTGCTCTGACAGACCACGATAATGTTTTATCTTACCCTGTAGCAATAGATTACATTAAAAATAACAATAAGAATTTGGAAGTAATTCAAGGTGTTGAAATCAATACATTATATAAAAATTATGAAGTACACATTTTGGGATACTTAATGAATACTAATAATGAAGATTTTAAGACATTACTAAAAACCCAACAAGCAGCCAGAATTGAACAAGTTAATGAAATAATTACACTTCTTGCAAAAAAAGAAGGTATCAAAATCAAATTTGAAGACATAAAAAAACAAGTTGCAGAAGGAGGCAGTATTGGGCGTCCTCATATTGCAAAAGCAATAACAAATGCCGGAGGAACGAACAGTGTTATTGAAGCCTATGCTAAATACATACACAATGATTCACCTGTATATGTCCCAAGAAAAACAGTCTCCCCTCAAGATGCCGTTGAAATAATATATGAAGCAGGAGGTATCCCTGTAATAGCACATCCACACGATATTGATATAGCTGAAGATTTGATAAAAGATTTGATGACACACGGGCTCAGAGGTGTTGAAGCATATCATAGAAAACACTCTCCGGCTTGCGTTGAATATTTTTCATCAATTGCTGAAAATTTAGGTTTAATTGTAACAGGAGGGTCAGATTTTCACGCTCCCAATATAGTTAACGGTCAGATAATACTTGGGAAAAACTTCGTTCCGGAATGGGTATACGACAAACTTATTGAAGAAAAAAAACGTATTGATATGGCAGGCTAATTATGAAAATATTTAAATGGCATACTGAATATACAATTACATTGCTGGTGCTTTTTGCACTTGCTCTTCTATTTATGCCAACTACCATTAAATCAACCGTTCAAGCTAACAATATAACAAAATGGAAAGATTGTTATAAAAAACTAACATATGCTCAGGATGCAATTTTAAAGCAGGAACAATCTGATATTTTAACCAGTTTAAAAAAAGCCGCTTCTCCGGAAGACAGAGAAGAATTAATTATACAAATTATCAAACCTTACATTAGACTTAATGATACAAAAGTTCCTAAAAAATACAAAGTTAAGTATTTAAATAAATCAAATATTGCAAAAAACGATTCTGTGTACACATATGATTACTATTATACAGATGATAGAATGATTGTTGGTATTAAAGATTTACCGGACAAAGAAAATACTAATACTAAATTTATTATGACTTTTGATGTGAACGGAACAAAACCTCCTAACTTATGGGGAAAAGATGTTTTTGGTGTTGAAGTCTACTCGTCCAGTGTAGAACCAATAGGAAGCGATATGCGAATAGAAGAACAGAATGCAGACTGTTCTAATTTTGGAACAGGAGTTAGCTGTTCCAATTACTACTTAATTGGAGGAGATTTCAATGATTAAAAGAGTATGCATATTTGCCTCTTCCTGCGATTATTTAGAACAAAGTTACTATAAAGCTGCAAACGAACTTGGAACATTGCTTGCTCAAAACGGATATGAAATGGTATATGGCGGAAGCCGATTAGGTATAATGTGGGCTTGTGCAGGTAATTTTAAACAAGCCGGCGGAATTTTACATGGTGTTATGCCGGAAAAACTAAACGATTATGGAGTTTCAGCAAAAATTTGTGATAAATTCCACCTTACCCCAGGAATGAGAGAACGAAAAGCTAAAATGGATGAAATTTCTGACGCTGTAATAGCTTTGCCCGGAGGTTTTGGAACACTTGAAGAAGTATCTGAAATGATTGTACAAAAACAACTAGGATACAACAATAAAGCAATTGTTTTCTTAAACACAAATCAATTTTATCAAAAGTTCATTGAATTTACAGAAGAAATTATCAATCAAAAATTTGCAAATAAAGAATCCCGTAATCTATACTACGTTGCAAATACCCCACCTGAGGCAATAGAATACATAAATAACTATAAACCGTCTGAAATAGTTTTTGACAAAGATAAACTGTATAAGAGATAATTAATAGCTTTTTCTCATCAAATCAGAAAGTCTTACTTCGCCGGGACGACTTACGACATTTTGATTTTCGGCTTTCTTAAACTCTTGAGTTTTAAATTGGGATAACCCTACCTTTATATTATCACCACCGTTTAATGAAAATATATCTTTAAAAAATGCTATAATTGTGTTCATTTTGTATCTCCTCAATAGATTAATATTACACACATAATACATTAAATCTTTGTTTTATGCAAATTTCATTAAACTTTATGGTATATTTGTATTAGATTTTATAAGGATTTAAAATTTGAATAATACTTACTATGAAACTCTTGACAAAAACTTTAATGAAGCTATTAAATTAATAGAAAACAGCTACAGCCACGCCGAAATTATTGAAATGCTAAGAAATGGGAACATCCCCCAGAAACAATTTGCTGCACTGGAATTAAAAAAAGCCGAATCAAATAATGATATAAAAGTACTTCTTGAAAATTTAACCGGTCAGGATGGCAAAATTAGAGAAGCTGTTTCGTTAAAAATAAAAGAACTCATTACACAAACTATTTATAAAGAATACTTTCTTGCACAAAATATGGATATGCTCACCGACAAATTTCTTGATGCAATCATTGATATAAATGGAAATATTTGCCGAAATATACTTGATTCGCTCACTTATATAAAATGTAGCAGCACTTTTACCGAAATATTTACTAATAAATTAACAAACTTAATTTTTAAATTAATCGACAAAATAAAAGATTTTGATTTTAAAGACGGTAAATATAAAGTTAATAAAGAAGTTTTTAAATTATACTGGTGTCTTGAAGCTGTATATATCTTTTATGACAAAATAGATCCTGAAACTTTAAAAAAGGTGATAAGAATAACAAAAAATATTGATGAATACACTATAAGAGAAAAAACAGCAAAAATTCTTTCAATGAATTTTCAAGATCACGAACTGATAAAGATACGTCAAGAATTAAAACAAGACAAAAACTACTATGTAAGGCGCTATTAACAATTATTTTTAGACATAATATAAACTTTTGTTAAGCTTTTTATAAAAAATATATACTCTTTAAGCAATTTTTATCCATATTTAAACTTATTATATATGTAAGGGAAATATACAATAGGGAAAAATGAAAGAGGTACAATTATGGCAAGAGTTTTAATATCAATGCCCGAACGTTTTTTAGACGAAATTGACAATGTCGCAAATTCAGAAAACAGGACACGTTCTGAACTTATCAGAGAGGCACTTAGAACTTATATGTACAGAAATCAAGTTAGAAATTCAAACAAAGCTTTAAAAAATGCTGAACTTTTAGAATCACTACTTGGCTAAAAGAAAATTTTAGATTATAATACTACTGAAAGAAAGGATAGGGGAAAATGATAAATAGTAATCAAGAAAATGAGCATGGATATGTAATGTCTTCTATTGATGAATACTTCGAAATTCTTGACAAAGAAGCGCAAAAACGCTCGAAAATGGTTGCTAAATCCTTAACAAAGTATTTAAAAAATGTTCAATCTAATTCAAAATATGATGAATTAAAAACTTCTGCAACAAAATAGATTTCAAGAATTAAAATTGATAGGGGAAAACAAAAAGCTCGGATTATAACGAGCTTTTTTTGTTGCCATAATTTATTAAATCTTTTACGACTTCACCAGCGATAATTAACCCAACGACGGACGGTACAAAAGAAATACTTCCCGGAACCCGTTTCTGCATGGCTTCATCTTGGTCTGCATTTTTATAACCGGCAACAGGTTTTTCTTTTGAATAAACTACTTTTAATTTTTTGATTTTCCTTTTTCTCAGTTCTTGACGCATAACTCTTGCCAAAGGACAAACACTCGTATCATATATATCAGCCACTTCAAATTTTTCAGGAAACATTTTGTTTCCGGCACCCATTGAAGAAATAACAGGAACGCCGCATTTATCAGCCTGTTGCACTATTTCCAGCTTACCGGACACAGTATCTATTGCGTCAACAACATAATCGTATTGTGAAAAATCAAATTCACAGGAAGTCTGAGGAGTATAAAAAGTTTTGTAAACATTAACTTTAATCTCAGGATTTATATCGAGAATTCTTCTTTTTGCAACATCAACTTTATCTTCACCAATTGTACTATGGAGCGCATATATTTGTCTGTTAATATTCGATAGTACAAGTTTATCACTGTCTACAATATCAATATTGCCGACACCACACCTTGCCAGAGCTTCTACTACATACCCTCCAACACCACCAACACCAAAAACTATTACACGGGACGAAGCCAATTTGTCCATCGCACATTTGCCAATTATTAATTCAGTACGAGAATTCTGCTCTAACATTCAATCATTATAACACAAAATATTTATGTTAAGAAAATATAAAATATATATAAAGTTTAAGCAATTTTTAAATTGAAAAATACTTTATATATATGTAAGGGATAAAACATTAAAGGGAAAAATTATGAAATACACGAAGGACTACAATGTAATACCAATTGGAGAATTTTTCGAAAGATCTGAAGTTGACAACATTGATGAAATGTTCTATTCAATCAAAAAAGAATCTGCCAAAAGAGCCTTTATGTTGAACAAATCATTAACAGAATATCTTAAAAATAATATAAACAAAAAATCTAAATACGATGTTTTAAAAACACAAGCATTAATATAAAAGATTTTAAGGGGAAATAAAGATATTAGGTGAAAAATTAATAGGGGAAAATGGAAAACAAAAAGAGGAAGATTTCAATCTTCCTCTTTTTAATTATTGATTAATAAATTAATTATTCAACAATTTTATCAACAACGCCGGCACCAACAGTATGACCGCCTTCACGAATAGCGAATCTCATACCTTCTTCGATAGCTACAGGAGCGATAAGTTCAACTTCCATAACTACGTTATCACCAGGCATTACCATTTGACCGTCAAATTTAATTGAACCGGTTACGTCAGTTGTTCTGATATAGAACTGAGGTCTGTAACCAGGGAAGAATGGAGTATGACGTCCACCTTCTTCTTTAGTCAATACGTAAACGTTAGCTGTGAACTTAGTGTGTGGGTGGATTGAACCAGGTTTACATAAAACTTGACCACGTTGGATTTCAGTTTTATCAACACCACGAAGCAAAGCACCAATGTTGTCACCAGCTTGACCTTGATCAAGAGATTTTCTGAACATTTCAACACCGGTAACTGTAGTCTTCTTAGTTTCGCCTAAACCAACTAATTCAACTTCATCACCAACTTTAACAACACCACGTTCTACACGGCCTGTAGCAACAGTACCACGACCTGTAATAGAGAATACGTCTTCAACAGGCATCAAGAACGGTTTGTCCAAATCACGTTCAGGAGTTGGGAAGTAAGAATCAATAGCATCCATCAATTCCCAAATCTTATCAACCCATTTATCAGCGCCACGAGCAATTGTAGGGTTAGCTTGAGCAGCTTCTAAAGCCTTCAATGCAGAACCGTGGATGAATGGAATATTGTCACCATCGAATTCATAAGATGAAAGAAGTTCTCTAACTTCCATTTCAACTAATTCTAACAATTCAGGATCGTCAACCATATCACATTTATTTAAGAATACAACCAAGTTAGGAACACCAACCTGTCTTGCTAACAAAATGTGTTCACGAGTCTGAGGCATAGCACCATCAGTAGCTGCAACAACCAAGATAGCTCCGTCCATTTGAGCTGCACCTGTAATCATGTTTTTTACATAGTCAGCGTGGCCTGGGCAGTCAACGTGTGCATAGTGTCTTGCTTTTGTTTCATATTCTACGTGAGCTGTAGAAATGGTTATACCTCTTGCTTTTTCTTCAGGAGCTGCGTCGATTTCATCAAATTTCTTTAATGCAGCTTGTCCTTGAGCAGCTAATACAGCTGTAATTGCAGCGGTTAACGTAGTTTTACCGTGGTCAACGTGACCGATGGTACCAATGTTAACGTGCGGTTTCGTACGTTCATACTTTTCTCTTGCCATGAGATTAATCTCCTTTTTTACTAGTTATACTACAATACTATTTTGGTATTTTAAGCCATTTAAGTATAATAATATTTGCTCAAAGTTTTTTGTCAAGGTGTCAAAGACACCTCTTATACATATAGCACTCGTAAAATACACATGACAAATTATCTTCAGAAAGTTCAAAGAGGCAATTTACATATGTACAAACTTATATGACAAGCTTTTTCCCTTGCCAGGAATTACGTAAAACAAACTCATGATCTATTTTGTTTAGTGTATCAAATTTTGCACCAAGCCAATCTGGTGCAATTAAGGCATCTCTATATCCGTTACCCGCAAGGCGATGTATTGTCGTTTCTTTTGGCAGATATTCCAAAAAATCACAAACAAGGTCTACATATTCATCCATACTCATAAATTGTATTTCACCGTTTTCATACATTTGAGTAAATTTTGTTCCCTCTAACGCACAAAGAAGATGTAACTTTACTCCATCTACTTTCAATTTTGCAAGCTCTTTTGCGGTTTCCATCATCTCATCATGAGTTTCCCACATGCCAAGAATAATATGCACGCAAACATTTATACCTCGAGATTTTGTTTTTTCGTATGCCTTTAAAAAACACTCATAGTCATGCCCGCGGTTAATCTTTTTCAATGTCTTATTGTGAATAGACTGCAATCCATACTCAATCCACGTGTAATAATTATCCGCATAAGAAGCTATTAAATCCAATTTTTCATCATCCACACAATCCGGACGAGTACCGATAGATAAACCAACAATATCAGGATGAGTAAGTGCTGCATCATAAATCTGTTTTAATGCTTCAACCGGCTTATACGTATTGGAATAAGCTTGGAAATAAGACATATATTTTGTAGCATTAAATCTCCCGGATACGTAATTAATAGCAGCACGCACCTGCTCTTCTACGCTTAATTCATTTGAATGAGTACGGGCGAAACTTCCTCCGTCATCGCAAAATATACAACCACCGCTGGAAATTGTTCCATCTCGATTCGGACACGAAAAACCGGCGTCTAAGGTAAGCTTATACACTTTGGCGCCGAATTTTTGTTTTAAATATTCACTAAATTGGTTATATCGTTTGTCTGTGTTGTTGAACACTACTCAGCTTTCTCATCATTTTCAATAATCGGATAAACGTAGTGTTCGCCACATCCGGGGCATACAACTTCTTGTTGTTTACCATCTTCTGTCTGAGCAACTTCAAACAAAGTTTTACATCCTGATTGTACACATCTTATCGCCCAAGAAGGTCTAACTAATCTTGCCATAATATTCTCTCCTTTACATAATTACATATTATCATTGTTTACAACTTTGCGCAATATTATAAACTAAAATACTAATATTTAGGCTAATGTTTTATCTTTATATATTTCTAAAATAAAATCAGGAGATAACAAATGGAAAAATTTTTTGTATATTTAGGAATAATAGTAGTATTGTTACTTGCAATAAACGATACAATAAAAACATATAAATCGACAGAAAGTATTGCAATAACAACGCCAGCACAAGAAAACATGAGAACACCTTCTCGTCAAAATCCCGGACAACGCCAAATGGATATCGAAACTATAAAATTAAGGAACAGGCAAAGCGATCAGGATTGGAGTAAAAACCCAAATAATAACTCTAACAAAAATGATAATTTTAACCGTAACAGGGACAGAAGCAATTTGAGACAATATCTAAAACAAAATTCTCAAAACGAAAAAGATTCTCTGGATTTTGGATACGGGAGAAATAATTAATATCCGTAAATCATATCTCCATATGAATCATCAGAATCCTCATCCACTGATTTATACTTATCACGCTGATGCTGAATTAAACGATTTTGCAGTTCAGGAATTTTTGCATCACTTTCAAATCTAAAATATGCACCTTCAGGTTTGGATTCTCCTACAATTGGCTGAGGGTCAACCGTCTTTGGGAAAAACCTAAGGTAAATGTTTTGTGAAATATTCTTTGAAAGAATGTCTTTTGAATACAACCTAAAATATTCCAGCTTTGCATATGCATCAGAAGCATTCGGGGCACTGAACTTGTCTTCATTCCCGCTTATTTTTTTCTTGTATGTCTGCTTCCACATAACCAAATCATTCACAGTATCAACAAGCACAGCATCTGTCTCCATAATGTAAGGATATTTTATATTGAAGTTGGTAGATAGAACTAACATCTCCCATACATTACGCTTCGCATATGCCTTCTCCACAGGTACATCATTTGAAATTACAAGAATAGAATTTGCACGAAAAGCTTTTGATATTATTTTTAAAGCAGCAAAATCTAATGATTTATCTTTATTATATCTTGTTAACACGCTATTAATATACCTTTTTAATTCAGCATCATCATTCATAGCATGTCTGACATACGATATTGACGGTGAATTTATCCTACCTGTACTATTAAAGTTTTCAATAACATCAGAAGCCACTATCTCTGAGACTTCCGGATAACAATAATAATTTGCACAAACTTTAAATAAATCAACCGGTAAAACTACAACATTAAATGAAACTACAGCTTTCGCCGGTAGCACTGCTACCGCGAACAAAAATATCAATACGATAAATTTCAAAAGCTTTCTCATACCACAATTATAACACACAAATTTTTCATACAACTAAGGGATATAAAATTTTTGATAATAATTTAGAATTAAGACTGAAAGGTATTATTATGGACTATCAAGAACTAATGAATAAGGCTATAGAGGCCTCAACTAAATCATATTCACCCTATTCGAAATTTGCAGTAGGAGCCTGCGTTCTTACAGATACAGAAAACACATATTCAGGATGTAATTTTGAAAATTCAAGTTTTGGATTAACTATATGTGCGGAAAGAAACGCTATTGGAACGGCAATTACCGCAGGAGAAAAGAAAATAAAAGCTATAGCTATATATTCTCCAAATGCAGAGTACTGCCAGCCTTGCGGCGCATGCAGACAAGTTATGCATGAATTCAAATCTGACTCCGGAATTGATGTAATAACAACAGGTTCCTCCGGTTTGAAAGTTTTAACACTTGATAACCTTCTACCGGAAGGATTTAATCTGTAATGTTTTTTATTGAAGCTATTTGTAAATACCTTAAGAAAGATAAATTTTCCGAAATTCTTGAAGAACACGACAAACTTGAAAGTCGAAATCCACTTGAAGAAATCCCATTAGAAGATGATTCGGAAAATTGTGAACATATTTTTATGCCGATAGATTCAACCGGAGAAATTCTTGCCTGCTCAAAATGTGGCGAATTAAAGTATAAAAAGGATTTGCAGGATATTAATTTTTTTCATACTCAAAAATAAATATCAAATAAATTTTATTAATATTTCTTAATATTTTATCATTTTTACGCAATTCTTATAATGAAAAAAACTTTATAATATTATAAGGATTAAATAGGATTGACACAAAATACTTTCTCATAGTTAAGGAAACAAGGAAAATCTCAGGGAGGTCTCTATGGCAATAGGTGCTGAAGACTACATCGACCAGCTGCTGGTCAAAAAATACGCAGAAGAAAAAGTGGATAACCATGATGATATGGAATCAATGGTTAACCCTGAAAAAATGATGGAAGCAATGAACGATTATGCAAGCATGTACAGGAACATGATGACGTTAAAACAGCGTTTGAATATTGCATGTTATGCGGTAAATGCACGTAATGCCAAATATATTCGTTCAAGAAACGCATACCAATAAAAAGTTTTATAAACCCTCTTTTTTGATATAATACAGAAAAGAGGATTTGAACTATGGGAAAAATTATTTTGGCATCGTCTTCTCCAAGAAGACGAGATCTCCTAAAAAAAACAGAACTTGTTTTCAAAATTATTCCGTCACCGTACGTTGAAGATCATACGAGGACGGATTTTTCTTATGAATTTATACAAAATTTAGCGGCAAATAAAGCTCTTGCCGTTGTACCATTAGCGGACGAACCTTCCCTAATAATAGGTGCAGATACTGTTGTGGTAATTGACAACAAAATATTGGGCAAACCTAAAGACGAAGAAGACGCATTTAAGACACTTAGAATGCTTTCGGGAAGGACGCATATTGTTGTAACCGGAATAGCAGTAGTTAACACAGAAACAAACGAACTAAAAACCTCTGCTTCAACAAGTAAAGTAACTTTTGAAGAATTAACCGATGAACAAATACGCTACTACATAAACAACTACAAACCTTTAGATAAAGCAGGCTCATACGGAATTCAAGAAATGCCTGAAGGATATATAAAATCTTACACCGGCAGATTAGATAATATAATAGGACTTGATGTTGAAATGCTCAAAAGCATGCTAAATTAGTAATTCCGCTTTACTTATAATATATTTTTATATACAATTTAAATGTGTAACAGAAGAAAGGTGGTTAATATGAAATATGTATGTTCAGTATGCGGTTGGTCTACAGAAAGCGACACTCAACCTGACAAATGTCCTTTATGCGGCGCAACTACATTTAATGTAATAGATGGTAGCAAGAAAGTATATGCTTGTGAACACAAAGTCGGTGATGGCAAGGTTGAAGATGCACAAGTAATGGAAGGTCTAAGAGCAAATTTTAACGGAGAATGCACAGAAGTTGGTATGTACCTTGCAATGTCAAGAGTTGCTGAAAGAGAAGGCTATCCTGAAGTAGCTGAGGCATATAAAAGATATGCATTTGAAGAAGCTGAACACGCTGCAAAATTTGCAGAATTATTAGGCGAAGTTGTAACAGATTCAACAAAGAAAAATCTTGAATTAAGAGCTGATGCTGAACACGGAGCATGTGAAGGTAAATTGGCATTGGCAAAAAGAGCAAAAGAATTGGGCTATGATGCTATTCATGACACAGTTCATGAAATGGCTAAAGACGAAGCTCGCCACGGCAAAGGATTTGACGGACTTCTAAAAAGATACTTCTCATAAGTATGTTTAAAATATAAATACGGGGTGTATAAATTATACCCCGTATTTTTTTACCTCTGATAAAACGAAGGGCAAACCTTTCGGTTCACCCTTGTTTGGTTGCTATGACCATATGCTTTTTATTGCAAACTAGTCAAAATAATCTTTGATAACATTTACATTACTTGTTTTATTAGTAATTTCAACCTTACCATCTTTCTTACGACGAGTTTCAATATTTATATTCTTAGGAGCAACAGCATTTTTAACGTATCCGTCTTTTACTAAGTTAGCCTCAATACTGCCTTCTTTAGATTTAATTGTACCGAATCTAACATCTTCACCTGTTGCTTCGCCTCTTGCGTGAAGGTAAATATCTTTTGCAGCAAGAACGTTAGATTCTTTAGTTGCATCAGTTTGTCTGAAGTGGATAGGTGCAGCCTTTGTACCTATTGAACCACTCGAAATCATATGAACTGTTGTACCTTTAACGTTTGCATAATCTTTTAATTCAGTAGCTGCATTCAAGATAGAACCAGTATTGCCTTTAGAATCTTTATCTGTAGTTAATATAACTTTACCATCAGCTTTAATTCTATCAACTCTCAGGTCTTTACCTTTACTTGCAATGTTTATTACACTGTTTTTATTTGCATCGGTAGTAAATGCCTTAACTCTGCCGTTAGCCCATACGTTAACAGATTTTGTTAAGTCTCTGTTTTCTTTACCGATTCCGTCAGTGTTGACATCTTCGCCAATTGAACCGTTTGTAGTAGCCATATATACATTTCCACCGGACTTGATAATATGAGTATCAACACCTGCATTTAAGATACTGCCTTCGTCATTAATGATAGACACTTTCTTCAAACCGTTAATTGCAATTTGTTTTGTATCTTTATTACCAAGAACAATATCATTTCCTTTTGCATATACAGAAACTTTATTAGCTCTAATTGTACCGTCAACTACAGTATTTTTATCACCTGTATTTGTAACAACAGCATTTGCTTTTGTAGATGTAATCTTGCCGTCAACATTCATACCACCGGCTCTGTTTGTAACAATTACATGACCTTTTGTTGTTACATTACCGTCAATATCCATACCTCCGGCACCTGTATTTGTAATATAAGTTCTATTTGTATCATTTGATACAGCTGCTTTTTCAGATATATTTAACGCATTACCTGAGTTTGCAATTGTCAACATACCGGATTTATTACTTACTGTACCGTTAACATTCAAATTACCCTTTTGGTTTGTAATAATTGTTTTTCCGGTATCAGTAATAAGTCCGTTGATATTCATACCGTCAGTACCTTTGTTAAGCATATTTATCTTAGCACCGACACCTGCAGCCTTAACAGTTGCACCTTCAGCAACATTTAAAGCCTTTCCTGCATTTGTAACGTACAACTGACCTTCTTCAAGAAGTAAACCGTTTACATTTAAGTCACCTGCTTTATTATATACATATGCAGAACCCTTACTGATAACTTTGCCGTCAATATCCATACCGCCGGCACCAGTATTTTGAAGAGTCAAATTACCATTTTCAGTACCAACCTGCGCGTTTGTACCAACTGTTAATTTATTTCCTGTATTTGTAATATTTATATTACCGTTATTATTAACTACAGAACCGTTAACTTTTAAATCACCGGCTGTATTCATTAATGATGTACCTTTTGTAGTTTCACCAGGTGAATGAAGAGTTTTACCACTCAAATCAGTACGTGCATTACTAATAGTACCATCGACAGTCATACCGCCTGCGCCATAATTGACAAGTTGAATAGTACCATCCGCAGCAACAACTGCATTGCTACCTATATTAAGTGAATTACCACTGTTACCGATATATACGTAATCAACGCCATTGCCATACGTTTTTGAACCAGAAACACTTCCGTTAATATTCATATCACCTTTAGTGTTTTGCAAGAATAATCTTCCGCCATTTTGAACAACACCGTTCATATCAAAACCGCCTTGTCCAACATTTTGAATTAAAACTTCTTGACCGCTGCCTTCAATTGTACCGTCAACTTTTAGGGCATTTCCTTTATTTGTAAGGTTTAATTTACCGGATGACAACGCAATCTTAGCACCGTCAGCAACCTTTAAATCGCCTTTTACGTTTGTAATAGCAGTATTCGCTGAATTTAAAATATTACCGTTAATAGCAATACCTTCAGCGCCACTGTTAGACATTTGCATTTTGCCACTTGACTGAATATCGCCATTTACAACAATACCTGTACCTTTATTTGACACATTCATTGCTGCACTGTTTTCGATAGAACCATTTAAGTTCAACATACCTTTTTCATTGGTAATAGCCAAGCCTTTACCGGAATTGATAATATTACCGGTTAATGTCATACCAGAATTAGCTTGATTATAAAGTCTTGTACCTGCTTTACCAACAACAGTACCGCCGATATTCATAGCGCCTGCACCGGTACCATTTGTTAAATGAACTGAATTACCTTCACCTTCAACACGACCATTGATGTTCATAGCACCTTTACCGTTTACAAGATGAAGATTTCCATTTGCATTATATAAATCACCTGTAGCACCTACATTTAAGCCTTGAGAACCACGATTTGTAATAATTACATCACCGTTACCCATGTTTTTAATTGTACCGTTTAAGTTAATTGCACCAACAGGGTCATTTAAATTACCTTGAGATCTGTTGTAAGATCTAATATTTACATTAGCAGAATTACCTGATTTACCGGTATTAACTAATGTGTTAAATAAAGCATCTGCATTTGCAGTTGATACAACATCATTTCCGGCTAAACCTGCACCGATAATACCTGTATTACCAAGTGTAAATGTATTTGCAACCATATTCACATCACCACGGCTCAAAACTTGACCGTTGATTGTAATAGGTGCATTTCCATGCCAACTCATTGCATCAAGTAAATTTACTCTTTCACCTTTGTATTCGGTAGTTAAATCGCCATTTTCGATACCTTTTCTCAATAGCTTCATACCTGATGTTGTTGGAGTATAAACTGACAAAGAACCAACATTCATTACGCCATTTGGTCCTACAACCATACCCTTAGGTGAAATAAATATTGCTTGTCCGTTATAAAATCCGCCATTACGCATAGTATTAACAAGACCGTTAATATTAATCTGGTTATCAACAGTATTTACGAACTTTTCAATACCTGCAAAATTTAAATTCGCTACATCACCATTTCCTAATGTAAAATCTTGATACTTTCTGTAACCTGCATCACCAATAGTCTTTTCCGGAGAAATATTAAATGTTCCGGAACCTCCATTTGTAATATTAGAAATTGTTGATGTCGCTAATGCTGTCGTTGTCGAAGCAGCAAAAAACAGTGCTACAAGGAGCACAGACAACTTACGATTACTAAATTTTTTGGTCATAGTATATCCCTCACTTTTCTATAATAATTATAACGTTTGGAAATTTTTATATTTGCCAAAATTGTTATAAATATTAAGTTTTGTTAATATAATTATCCAATCGACAATGTAAATCTATTTATATTATTTATCACTTAAGATATATTTCATACTCTTTTTAAATATATTTTACATATCTTAACATTATCCGCTCATTTACAAACAACTCATAACCTATACAAAACATATAACGGAAAATTTTCTTAAATCTTTATATGTAAAATACAAAATTCTACATAAATTAAAAATCTCTATTTATAAATATAAATAGAGATTTTCAAGCCTTAAAAACTATGATACTTTACACTTCTGAAAGAGAAATACTTTTTATACCGGAATTTCTTGCAGAATCCATGACCTTAACAATTGCTCCGTGAGTAGAATCACCATCAGTTTCAATCATCAAGCCATCGGGATAATCTTTAGCCACCTGCTTTAAAAATGCTTCCAAATCATCTGCAAAAACTTCTTCGCCATCAACATAATACCTATTATCAGATGTTACATTAACTGTTAAAATTTTTGCATCTTGACTCGTAATATGCTCTTGCACAACATTTTCGGGAACAGTTAAATTTAGCCCTTGCTGATCCAACAACGGCGCAATCACCATCATTATAATCAACAAGACAAGAAAAATATCTGTCAACGGTGTTATATTTATTTCGTTAAAGGTTTTTCTTTCACTCGGCATATTTTATTCTCCATCATCTATTTGCTTAGAATTTTCTTCTAAATGTTTTTGTTCTTTTTTACTAAGAGGTTCTCCGGCAACAACCAACTTTTTATATTCCGCATCTTGAGCAGCATTCATAACCTTCATTATCTCAGAACTTTTCACGGCTTCATCAGCTTTTACAACCAACTCAGGAGATTCCAAAGTAGGTTTCAATTCAACTAATTCTGCCGTTAATGTATCAGGATCAATTTGCCTGCCATTAATATACATCCATCCTTCTTTTGAAATAGACACAGTAGCATTTTTCTGCTCTATGGCTATCCCGCTATTAATTTCCGGTATTGAAATTGCATTATCCATAGATTGAAAAGAAGGTGCAATTACCATCATTATAATTAACAGTACCAAAAAGATATCCGTTAATGGTGTAATATTTATCTCAGTAAAAATTTTTGCTTTTTTGTTACCAAACGCCATCTAAATTTAACCTCATTACTATTTAATGCTTGAAGTTGAAGATGCAGTAGATACAGGAGCTGATACATCATCTTCAGAATCAACAAAACTTAAGAATAATAATTTTATTAACTGGAAGTCATCTTCAAAATGTTTAACTTCTGATTGGAACCAGTTAAAGCAACATACTGCAATAATAGCAACAATCAAACCGAATGCAGTTGCAATCAAAGCAGAACCTATACCCATAGCAACAGCAGCAGATTGATTACCTTGAACTGCTAAATCTTGGAATGTATATAAAATTCTAACAACTGTACCAAATAGACCTAAGAAAGGTGCAACACCTCCGATAGTACCCAATACTGAAAGATGTTTTTCCAACTTTCTGACAGCAAGTGAAGCAGAAATATCAAAAGAACGAGCAAAGCCGCTTCTTTGATCAGAAAATATTCGTACAGCTTCTTCAACAACTTCACCTATGACGCCACCACATTGAATAGCAATATTTTGAACGCCTTGTAAATTGTTTTTCAATAATTCTTTTTGAATACGAGGGATAAGCACTTGTATATCACGTTTATTTTTCATATAAACGGAAATTCTTTGTAATGCAACAGCTACACCGCAAATCGCACATACAAGAATTGGTAATAATACCGGCCAATCCATTTTAATCGAGTTCCATAAAAGTTCCATAGTTTTTAATCCTCATTTTATTTATCTTATACATTCTAATAACTTGTTGCCCCAAATACGTTATAATCAAACGTAAATTGGATATCTATACTTTGATTTTTATACTCAGCCGGAAGCGGTTTGAACGGAGCAGTAAGTTTTACCGCATCAAGTGCCGCCTGATCGGCGCTAGGCAATCCTGAAGACTTAAAGACACTGCAAGACAACAATCTGCCATCTTTAGCAATCTTAAACAAGAGAACTACACGTTTACTTTCATTGCCTTTTGGCGGATTCCAATTCATTTTAATACGTCTTTGCAAATCACGCATATACGGACCAAAATCCGGCTCTTTAATCGCATCGATACCCGGGCGCCCGCCTGGATTTCCCGGTCCGGGATTACCACCGCCTGAACCACCGCCACCTAATTTAGAACCTGTACCAGAACCCGTACCGGAGCCTTTACCAGTCGGAGATAAAGACGGAGCTGGTGCAAATTTGCCTGTATTTGAGCCAGTACCGGTTGAACCG
>Ga0256405_10006675_pt1 | contig 18171 bp, 15 predicted proteins | sample RumenRJG_02DNA_FD_189096 | JGI IMG/M metagenome (GOLD analysis project Ga0256405, IMG submission 189096) | Bovine rumen microbial communities from Lethbridge, Alberta, Canada - RJG_02 | ecosystem: Host-associated > Mammals > Digestive system > Stomach > Rumen | place: Canada: Alberta... | reverse complement strand
GCGCCGTCGGCGTTCACGGAAACCTCCACGGTATAGGCGTCGCCGCTGCCGGAGCCGTCCCACCCGTTGGGGGTGGTGAAGGTGATGACGGCGGAGCCCTCGGACAGGCCCTCGAAGCCGATGTGGACCAGGCCGGTGGCCTGGCCGTCCACGGGCTTGATGGTGAAGACCCTGTTGATGGACGGATGGATGCAGTCCCCGTCGATCTCATAGCTCCACTCGTAGCCGGTGGACTTGTTGGTCCCCAGGGTGACGGTGAGCTCCGTGCCCTCGAATTCCACCTCCCGGGTCTCCTGGAGGGAGGCGGCGGAGGCTCCGCAGGCGGCCAGCAGGACCAGGAGGGCCAGGGCCGGAAGCAGGGAAAGGATACGCGGCTTCATGGCGGGTTCCTCCTTATCTTGTTTCGCTGCCGGTGTGGGCGGGACTCACTCCGCGGGGTGGGCGTTGAGGCCGGACACGTCGGCGTCGGCCAGGGCGTAGTAGTAGATGACGCCCTTTTCCTCGTCGGCCAGGGCCAGGACGCCCTCGCTCTTCACTGAGGTGGCGTAGGGGGCGTCGATGCCCGACTTGGCGTCCTTCCAGGCGATGTCGGTCCCGTCCACGGACCAGGTGATCTGGGAGGACTCGCTGCCGTTGCCCATGGCGCCGGTGCCGTCGGCGTTCAGGGTGAGCCGGCTGTCCTCCTCATCGGGGAAGTAGGGGGAGGACACGCAGTCCCCGTCCCGCTCCGCGGCGTAGATGTAGTAGGTCCCGGCCAGGGCCCGGGTCTCCTCGGTCTCCTCCCCACCGGCGGGGACGTAGTCCTCGGCGGCGACGGGGTTCAGGCTCTCTACGTCCACGTCCTCCCGGGCCAGCCACAGGTTGAGGTCGTCCAGGACCATGACCCCGTCCTTCACGGTGCCGGTGATGGTGGCCACCCCGGCCTGGAAGGTCAGGTCCTCCCCGTCGGCGGACCATTCCGTGATGGGGCCCTGGTTGTCCTCCCCCCAGTCCAGGTAGCCGGTGCCGTCCTCCTCCAGGTCGATGGAGCCGGTGACCTGGTCGCTGTAGATGTAGTCGCCGTTGGCGGAGAAGCCGTAGACGATGTAGTGGCCGGCCATGTCGGTCCCGGCGGCTTCCCCGGCTTCCCCGGCTTCTGCGGGCGCCTCCGCCGTCCCGCCGCCGCAGGCGGCCAGGCCCAGGGCCAGCAGCAGGGCCAGGAGCAGGGTCAGAAGGGTTCTTTTCATGGAGTTCCTCCGTTTCTCTTTGGTGGGGATCCGTCTGGATCACTGCTCTTCAATGGTATAACCGGAGATGTCGAACAGGCTCTCATCCACCTGGTCGTCGATGGAGAGGATGGTGTACTTCACCTCCGGGGTGCTGTACTGTTCGCTGGCTGCTGCGATATAGACGGCCAGGTTTCCGTCGCCGTCGAAGCAGAAGGTCTGCTCCATGGGGGAGGCGGCGGAGACGGGGAAGGTCTCGGAGTCATAGGTGGTGCCGTCCACCTCGGTCTGGCCGGCGGTGAAGTCGGTGCGGTCCTTGCACAGCTGGATGCCGGAGTAGACGCTGTCGGTGATGATGGCCTTGTCCGTGGAGGGGCCCTTCATGCTGATGCCGTCCTGGTCCTTCACGTGGAGGGTGTAGAACACCCCGTCCTGGATGAACTTGACGGAGTCGTAGTCCTCATAGCCCTCTTTCTGCATGGACTGGCGGGCGTAGTAGGTGCCTCCCTTGGTGTGGACGTCGTACCGGGTGGTGCCCAGGGACTCCAGGTACACGTCGTAGACCATATGGATGCCGGCCTCCGGGTCCATGCTGTCGTATACGGCAACCAGCTTGGAGGCGCCTTCGGCAGAGGCGGTTTCTTCGGTGTTCTCCTCGGCCTCTTCGGCCTCGGCGGGCTCCGTGGTCTCGGTGGATTCTTCCTCCGCGGGCTCTTCCGCGGCGCCGCCGCCGCAGGCGGCCAGGCCAAGAGCCAGCAGCAGGGCCAGGAGCAGGGTCAGAATGGATTTTTTCATGACGATCCCTCCAATTGTGTTTTTTCATTGTTTCCTTCCTTTGGGCGGAGGGCAGGGGCCCTCGGCGGGCTGCGTCCTCCGATATGTGAATAGTAACACAAAATTTGCCGAAAAGAAAGAGGATACTTCAATTTTCTGTCATAACTTATGCCCTACAAAATCGCTGAAAAATGCCGCTTGACAATAACTGAATGTTCGTTTAATATAGAGTAAAATCCACCCACCGACCGACGGGAGGGCCTATGAGAACGAAAGACATCGACAAACAGCACCGCATCAAGGAGGCCCTCATCCGCCTGATCCTCCGGGAGGGGATGAGCGGGGCCTCCATCTCCAAGATCGCCCGGGAGGCGGGGGTCTCTCCCGCCACCATCTACGTCTACTACGCCAGCAAGGACGAGATGCTGGCGGACATTTTCCAGGAGTACGCCCACCAGTCCTACCATTATCTCATGGGCCGGGTCCGGCCGGAGATGGACGGGGCGGAGCTCATCGACGCCCTGGTCCGGGGGTACTTCTCCTACAGTGTGGAGCATGAGGAGGTCTTCTCCTTCGTGGAGCAGTGCTCCCGGTGCCCCACCCTGGCCCCCCAGGTCAGCCAGGAGGAGTGCTGCTGCGAGGTCTTCGATCTCCTCCACCAGTACCAGGACCGGGGCCAGGTCCGGCGGTGCAGCGACCCCAATCTGGCGGCCCTGCTCTTTTCTCCGGTGCGGTTCCTGGCCATGAACCAGCCGGGGCCGGACCCCGACGCCCAGCTCACCGAGCTGGTGGAGATGCTCCAGGACCTGCTGCTGCTCTAGCGGGGGGCCTGTCCCGGCCTCAAAGCGGGCCGGACGCTGCCCATAGATAAACGAACAATCATTTATAATACTAATTATCGATTAAAATGTTTAAAAAACATTTTAATCGCCCACGGCAGATTCTGCCGTGGGCTGCAAGCCAAAGGCTTGCAGGATTAGATATTGAACGGCTTTCTTCGCCGCACATCCGTGCGGCGGCCATGGGCATAGCCCATGGGAATAAAAACATATGAAATGTTTTTATCAAGAAATAGTATAAAATCCAGATATGATCTTGCGAACGGAGGGAATCCCTATGATCGTCGTACCTGTTTACAATATGCTCCTCACCCCCGACGCCACCCTGTTCTTCCAGACCGACCAGCTCCGGGAGAGCGCCGGCGGAAAGGGCGTGGCGGTGAACGAGAAGATCATCTTCATCGTGGCCAGGGAGAACCAGGCCCTGTCTGAGATGTCCGCCGAGAGCTTCTATCCCATCGGCCTGGCCGGGGCGGTGACCGAGCTGACCCGCCAGGGCTACGCCGTCATCCGCACCCAGTACCGGGTGAACATTGAGAACGTGGAGATCAACCCCGACCACACCATCAGCCTCTCCCTCTCCCGCCGGGCGGAGATCGAGGACCTGGACCAGGCGGTGGCGGCGGAAAAGCTCAAAAACCTCCTCCAGGAGATGCGCCACTTCTCCGCCGGGTTCCAGTGGGCGGACAGCGCGTCCTACTACATCGACCGGATCGACTCCCTCGGCGGGGCGGCCTGCCTCCTGTCCCCCTGGCTGAAGCTCACCAACGCCAAGCGGTACGAGCTTTTAGCCGAGGACAGCCGGAAGGCCCGGGCGGAGGCCATCGAGACCATCCTCTACGACTTCCTGGAGGTGGGGCGGATCACCAACGAGGCGGTGTCCTCCCAGCAGAAGGAGCACCAGCAGATGATCCGGGAGGCCGCCATCAAGCGGCAGATGGAGCACCTCCAGAAGGAGCTGGACGAGATGCACCCGGAAAACGTCACCGACGCCCAGCGCTTCGCCCAGAAGATCGCCGAGTCCGGCATGAACGACGCCGCCCGGCGGGAGGCGGAGAAGGTCCTCAACCGCTTCAAGCAGGAGGGGAAGGAGAGCGTGGAGTCGGGCATCCTCTACGACTGGCTGGACTTCGTCACCTCCCTGTCCTGGAAGAAGGAGGAGGCCACGGTCATCGACCTGGACCGGGCCCGGGGGATCCTGGACGAGGACCACTACGGCCTGGACAAGGTGAAGGACCGGGTGATCCAGCAGATCGCCGTCATGAATCTGAAGCGGCAGCAGTCCGGGTCCATCCTCCTCTTCGTGGGGGCCCCGGGCACCGGCAAGACCTCCATCGGCAAGAGCATCGCCCGGGCCCTGGGGCGGCAGTACGTCCGGGTGAGCCTGGGGGGCGTCCACGACGAGGCGGACATCCGGGGCCACCGGCGGACCTACATCGGGGCCATGGCCGGCCGGATCATGGACGGCATCCAGAAGAGCGGCGTGTCCAACCCCGTGGTGGTGCTGGACGAGGTGGATAAGCTGGCCGACTCCTTCCACGGCAGCCCCGCCAGCGCCCTGCTGGAGGTCCTGGACCCGGAGCAGAACAACACCTTCACCGACCACTACATGAACGTGCCCTACGACCTCTCCGACGTTCTCTTCGTCTGCACCGCCAACACCACCGACACCATCCCCGCCCCCCTGCTGGACCGGATGGAGGTCATCTCCTTCCGGGGCTACACCCCCCTGGAGAAGCTGGCCATCGCCCGGGAGCACCTGGTCCCCAAGTCCATGGAGGCCATGGGCATCCCGGCGGACCGGCTGTCCGTGGGGGAGGAGGCCCTGGAGACCCTGATCTCAGACTACACCATGGAGGCGGGGGTCCGGGGCCTGCGGAAGCACATCGACGCCCTCTGCCGGGCCCTGGCGGTCCGGGTGGCCTCGGAGCCGGAGGGGACCATCGCGGTGACCCCCGACCTGGTCCGGGACACCATGGAGACCCGGCCCGTCCAGCACGAGAAGGTCCTGCCGGAGCCCCGCGCCGGGGTGGTCACCGGCCTGGCCTGGACCCCGGTGGGGGGCGAGATCCTCCACATGGAGACCCTTCTCACCGAGGGGAAGGGGGAGGTGGTGATCACCGGCCAGCTTGGGGACGTGATGAAGGAGTCCGCCCGGATTGCCCTGAGCCTGGTGAAGAGCCTCTTCCCCCAGGCGGCGGAGCTGCTGCGGAAGAACGACCTGCACATCCACGTCCCCGCCGGGGCGGTGCCCAAGGACGGGCCCTCCGCCGGGGTGACCCTCACCACCGCCCTGGCCAGCCTGGTCACCGGCCGCATCGTGGACCCCCACATCGCCATGACCGGCGAGGTGGCCCTCCGGGGGGCGGTGACCCCCATCGGCGGCCTGCCGGAGAAGCTCATGGCCGCCCAGCGGGCGGGGGTGACCAAGGTGTTCATCCCCAGCGCCAACCTCTTCGATCTCCGGGACGTCGCCCCGGAGGTGAAGGAGAAGATGGAGATCGTGGCCGTGTCCTCGGTGACCGAGCTCCTCACCGGCGTGGGCGTCCTGGCCCCGGCGGCGCTGTCGGCGTGAAGCGGATGAAAAAGAAGATGATAAAAAAGAGACAGACCCCGGAGAAAAGGGGCCTGTCTCATTTTTGGTACGGGTAATGGGACTTGAACCCGCAAGAATAGGATCTGCAACCGATTAAAAAAGCGCGAAACCCTTGATACACAAGGGTTTCGCATTGTTACCATTTTGTAAACTTTTACCGGAAACAATGAACTTTTACAAAAACAAAGAACAAATAAAGAACAAATACATGGGCGAAAATCTGTTGCAGGTTGACAGATTTCGGGCTAGTCATCGCCTGACGCATCATACTGTGAGGCCGTCCAATCCGGGCCAGATATACTTCCGCCGCGCATGATTGGAGGTGGTCGGTGAACGGTTATCTGTCGGGGTCTCAAGGGGCAGCTGCCCCTGACAAGCGGTCTTTGTACGGACAAAGACGTTGCTTGCGATAGATTGGCCACGAAAAATATTATGACGCTGATAAGCGGATGCTCCGGGACGGGTGCCTTCCGGTTTGTCTCGGTTTTCGCCAGTAATCTCATGACTTGGCTATACGAAAACAAGCTGTCGTCCTTACCGGATAACAGCGCCTCCTGAATGGATCGGATGCTTTCGTGACATGACACAACCTGTTCTTCAGAGTAGTGTAACTCATCATGCAAAATACGGCCAATAATTTCATAAAAAAATGGCGTACGGGCCGCGGTATTCCACCTCAACCAAGTCTGTCCCAATCGCGTAGGAACAGTCTGCCTCCATCAACCTAAGTTCATTCCGTAACGGAACTCCCTTACGCAGCGGTCCTCTGAGGCCTCATAATAAGCCTCTGGCTTCAATTCGCTATAATCTTTAACATTATACCATCATTTCATGCCGAAAACAACTTGCAAAAGGAAAAATTTCCTGCAAATCTAATCCACTCCCTTGTAGTAGCCGGACCGATTGTTAAGTCAGCAAAGAAAGCTCACCCAGCTTTGTCCTCCTTATGTCCATCCCTACGCACCCGGTATGATTGCGCGTCTTGCTGGCAGATGTGCCGCAGCCATACTTCTTTTTATAGCAGCCCCGCCGATCAACCCGGTCGACGGGGCTGCTCCGTTTATCATCTCGGCCGCCACGCCTCGCGCCGGCGCTCGTACTCTTCCCAGGAGAAGGAGCAGGGGAGACCCTTTCCCTCGTCTTCCCTTCGGGCTTCCTTTCCCGCTCCTTCTTCCTTTCCTTTCCCTTTTTCGGGTGCGGTTTCCGTTTCGGTTTCCTTTTCTTTTGGTTCCGACAGGTTGCCAGTGGTCACCACTCGCAGCCACTGGTCAGGCCCCAGGGGAGTTTCCTGGTCACGCTTGTACGCGGAGTACCGGTTCTTCCAGACGGTGTAGTTGTAGTCCTGTTGATCCCGAATCAGCTTGGGATACAGAAATCCCCAACTCAGGCGAAGGGCGGGCGACCCGTCAAAATCGGGAAGGGATCCATGACGGACATATTCCGCCATGGCGTCCACGAGCTGTGCCCGCTCTTCAGTTGTCGTTCCCTGCCGCAGCGCTTCCCAGTCATCCAGATAGAGGATCATCCCGGGACGGTCGCAATGGGGAAGCGAGGCGATGTCCGAAAACAGCCGATCCTTTTTTCGCTCAGCCATAACAGACACCGCCTCTTACCATATTCTATTGTTCCGAGCCGTTTCCGGCGTGCTCCCTATCCCAGCCACTCCGGGCATCTGACGGAAAGAGGGCGGCATAGACGCCGCCCTCATATCCGAGCCTCCACAGGGCGGATCACTCCCACCCCGGTGACGGTTGCGGGCAGCTGGCCGTGCCCCTGCTCCAGGTAGCTCTCCAGGTCCTCCAGAGCCACCAGGCGTTTCTTCCCCACCGCTACGTGGGGGATCTCGCCGGTCAGCACCAGGCGGCGGAGTGCGGTCTGTGTGAGGGCGGTCTGGGGGTCTGTCTCTCTGGCCCACGTTGCCGCCTGGGGGATCGTTCTCATTCGTCTCATCGGGTATCCTCCTCCTTTGCAAGGTCATTTGTGATTGGCCGGGGGCTTGTCCCGGCGGGTTTCTTTCGGTCGGTCGTTTGTCCGTTCATCTTCATCCCTCCTCATTTTCTTGTTGACATCTTCAGTTGTTTCGTGTAATATGAATTTAGCACACAAGCAGAGAGAAGTCAATGGTCGGAGCGAAATTACTCCGGATATTAACAACCAGAGCAATTTGAGGGGAAGGATGATAAGAAGTGGAGAACCGAAGGATGCCGGTCTTTGCGGAGCGTTTCGGTGCTCTGCGGCAGGAATATGAAATGTCCCAAGATGCTTTTGCGGAGTTTTTGGGGATCTCGCGGCCCACAGTTGGATTCTATGAAAACGGCTCCCGTCTGCCTGACGCCATGGTTCTCCGTCAGATCGCACTGCGGTGCGATATTTCGACGGACTATCTCCTCGGGTTATCGGATGCAATGACGCCGGACATCGGCATACAGGCCGCCAGCCAACGGTTCCGGCTGAAGGAAGCAACGCTTTCTGTGATCGAAGGGTTTACCACCTGGGAGAGAGTCGCCTTTGAGCGGATGATCCATTCGGAACCCTTCCGCGAGATCCTGGCCGCCATCAAAAAATGCACCTTGGCGTATATCGAATCGAGGGAAGAGGAGCTGATGGCCCAGATCCGGGACACGGATTTTACCTGGAGCGAGCTGATCGCCATAGTAAAAAGGGTGGACGATGAGCAGGAGCGAATCTCGCTGTTTGCTGCGCTGTCTGACCACAAACGACTGCTGGATAAGGTCGTAACCATGGGAGAGGACAAGGCGGCAACGGCGATCATGCATCTGCAGCGAGCCGCAGCGCAGCTGGGCGAAGAGGTCCTGGAGGATTCCAGATTAGACGCGGAGGCCATGACCGAAGAGGACCTCCGGAGATCGATGCGGAAGCTGGTGGACGAGATCGAAGCGGCAGAAGAGGAAGGGGAGACGTCATGGCAACCATAACCAGACGAGAGGGAAAGAACGGCGCCGTATCCTATTTGATCCGCTGCTCCGTCGGATACGATGTGACAGGCAGGCAGAAAGTGCGTTCCATGACCTGGAAGCCGGAGCCGAAGTGGAGTGAGGCCAAAACCGCCAAGGAGTTGGAGCGGGCAGCCGTTCTGTTTGAGGAGAAGTGCAATGCAGAGGGCAAGGTGTCCGCGGTCAAATTTCAGGAGCTTGGCAGGCTCTTCTTTGAAGAGTACGCGGAGAAGAAACTCCGTCCCCAGTCCGTCCACCGCCTCCGGGCCTGCGAGGAACGCACCTACCAGGCGTTGGGCCACTTGCGTGCGGACCGGATCAATCTGCGCCATATCCAGAAATTCATCGACAATCTGGCCGAGCCTGGGATTTCCCGAAGAGGCGACTCTGCCGTTGCCCGGCCGGCGCTTCTGGAATGGATGGAAGGCAGAACGCAAAAAAGCCTGGCGGAGGAGATCGGGGTCTCCCAGACCATGGTGTCTGAGATCCTCCACGGCGATTCCGCCTCGTACCAAACGGCGGAAAAAATCGCCCGGGCGCTGGGGAGCCCGGTGTCCGAGCTGTTCACCGTGAAGCGCGCCAACAGGCGGCTCGCGCCCAAGACCATCCGCCACTATCTGAGCTTCGTATCGGATGTCCTGGATTTTGGGATCCGCATGGGCATGGTCTCCGTCAATCCCTGTCCCAATGTGGTGATCCCCACCGGAAAGAAGGCCGAGAAGAAGATCCTGTCTCTGGAGGAAGCCCAGGCCTTTCTGGACTCCCTGGAACAGGCTCCCACCAAGTACCGTGCTTTCTTCACCCTGGCGCTGTTCTCCGGCCTGCGCCGCGGAGAGCTGCTGGGGCTCCGGTGGTCGGACGTCTCCTTTGAGGACAATACGATCTGCGTCTCACAATCCTCTCTCTATCTGAAGGAGAAGGGCGGCCAGTATATCGACGATCTGAAATCCCGCTCCAGCTATCGGACGCTGAAGCTTCCCCAGGAGGTCTTCCATATCCTGCGCCAGCTCCGGGCGGAGCAGACTGAGGACCGCATGAAGCTTGGGGACCGCTGGAAAAACGACGGCGATCTGATCTTTGTCGGCACAGAGGGAAAGCCGCTGTGCAACACAGCGCCGTATAACTGGCTGAAGCGGTTCTGCGCCGAGACCGGGCAGTCCTTTGTGGGCATCCACGGCTTCCGGCACACGAACTCGTCCCTGCTGATCGTGGCCGGTGCAGATCCAGCTACGGTGTCCAAAAGTCTGGGCCATTCCTCCCCTGCTGTGACGATGTCGATCTACTCCCACTCCTTCCAGGCGGAGCAAGCAAGGAAGAGCGAGGCGGTGGGGGAGCTTCTAAAGAGCAAGAAGGCATGAGGGCTTTCTTTAGACCAAAACAATGTCGGGTAGGAGGTCATTCAAATAATGGATGACCTCCTACCCGTTTTTGCATTTGGGCAGCACCGAGCAATATGCTACAGAAGAGAGATTTCGATGAGGGAATTATTGAAGCTTAAAAAATGTGTGGAATCCTTTCGCTCCCCCCAGTGGAGGAGTAACATAATCAGGCCGCCAAGCAGGGCATGTCGCCCCCCCCCGCTCGCTACGCTGTATTTTGTCTACAAGTTGCACGACAGAAACATTTTTGAGCTTTTTCAGGATTAGCTTTTCTTGAAACTTCCAAAATTGGATGTTCAATTATTAAGAAAGCTTTCCAACCAATTCTACGGTTACAGCATGTGCAGTAATAATGCGCAAAGAAGCGGACGTTGTCGTTGCAGCGAATCCCAAAGCACTAACAGCACTTGTTGCATCATAGTTGACCACTTCAGTGGTGGCATCGTATGCGTCCTGTATCAGTTTTTCCAGCGTGTCGTATTCATCAAGGTTCAGTGAAACAGGAACGTGGCTCTTAACAATGCTCAACGCTTGAGAGAGTGACTTCTGAGCGTTTCTAGCCTCTGCTTTGCCCCATGTTATCTGTGACGGTGCAGGCCCGGCTATGTTGTTTTTAGAAGCCGTTAACGCCTGACTCGCATAGTCCATGCAGGAGTTGATCGATTCATGAGCATCGCTAAGATAGCTATTGAGAGTCAGCGCGTCCGAGTAACTATATTTTTCTTTGCCGCCGGAGGATGGAGTCGATGGTGTAGAAGGAGTTGATGGTGTAGAAGGAGTCGATGGGGTTGAGGGTGTGGACGGAGTAGAAGGTATAGACGAAGAAGGTCGAGGGATAGGCGTAATTGTCGTGTAACTGGTCGATGCAGGGATGACCGCTTTCACAGTCCCGGGAGCCGGGATTTCTATCGGATCGTAAACAGTAACATCGCCGGGTAGTTCAACACTAGCTTCCCAATCTACATTGGATCGAATACTAAGAAAATACTTTTCTCCAGCTGTAAAAGTTAAATAACCGTTGGTATTGCGCCCATACTTTTGCCAATCGGGTTGAGTGATAGAAGTTGCAGAAACGTACGCGTACGGTTCTTCAGTCGGATCAGACGGAGTATCGCTCAGCGTTTTAATCCTTAGTCTATAGGTCCCGTCTGTTTTGGGAACAAATGCGCGAGTAACAGTATTTCCGTGCCCTTTGAATCCAAACGCTCCATCATGGCCATCTGATACTGGGTAGATTCTAAGTGTCCAATCACCATCTGCTTCGACTTTGAGTCTCACATTGTCTAACCGAAGGTTTTCGTCATGCATTGCCGATTTTGCATACTCCGGGAAGCCCACGATCGCTTGGCCTGATGTTTTACCAACGCAACCATAATACGGGATTTCATCTGTGTTTTCTTTTCCATAATCTGCAGCGAGAGCTACGCCATAATAGAATGTAAACTTAAATTTCCCAGTACCATTATGTGTATATTCAGCATATAAATACGTTCCAGTAGGCAGTTCAAAACTACCGATTTCAGTGTTGCCGGTTCCGGAAAATTCCATAATAGGGTCCGGGCGCTGGGGTGGTGCAACTTCGTCAGGAATCTTTAACGAGAAATGCACTCTCAAATTCGGATCTGCAATTCTAGTAACAATAGCGGCCACTTCTGCTCTTGTAATCGATGTTCTTGGGCGGTAGAATCCGTATGCATCGTTACCTCTGAGAATACCTGCATTGTACAGACCATAGATCTCAGAAGCATATTTGTCATCTTGATCTACATCTGGAATCGATGTGATTTCATTTATAGAAGGGAGAGCTTCATCCGGGATAGATGCTTTGATAATCTGTGCAAACCATTCACGAGAAGATTCCCTATTATTGGCAAAGCCATGCGGATCTAGTATGTTGTTTTTGACAGCGTAGTCTACATACGACTGATACCAAGGGTCGCTTTCAGGAAACACCCCGTCACCACCATGGTAAATATTATGTAGGCGGCAAGCCAGCACAATGCACTCGGCATCGGTTATGTTTCCGTTGAGATTGAAACGGTTGTCGCTAACACCTACCATTAGGCCGTATTCATAAGCTGCTTTGATACTCTCTGTATACCACTTATCATTTTTGACATCGGTAAATTGTCCATTTTTATAGGTGTTTATCTTTTTAAAGTTGTCCAGTGTGTCTGCTCCAAGAACAAAAGACGGAATAAAGGATATGGCCAACGATAACGCTATAAGAAAACTAAGTATCCGTTTTTTCATTATAATTACCTCACTCTACTTTCCAATTTTTCCTAGTATACACGTATGATGGATTGTCGTACCTGTGGCAGGAAGAAACGTACAACATCAAGCCGGTCTACAGTCGAAACCAGAAACGACTGGGCAGGTCTTGTTATCGGCTGAACATGATTGTAACCGTTATTTCCTGGCATAGCCCCTGACCGCTTTGTTTTCTGTGCGCTTGGGATGTGGGAAGTTTGATTCTATACTTGTTAAATCCCCCCTCAACACAACGTCTTCTCGTTCTCCGTGAACAGCCGGTCATTGATCTCATCCAGCGTCATCCGATGCTCCAGTCCGTAGCTGATGATAGCCTCCCGTTTGATCCGGGGATAGAGCTGGGCGAAGGTGGCCTGCTCCAGCAGTCGCTGAGTCTCTGCCAGGGTGGCCTCCAGGCCCACGCAGATACAGAGCAGTCGATCCCGGGAGGGCTTCCGCCGGCCGGAAAAGAGCTGATGGAGGTACACCTCGCTCATCCCCGCCCGCCGGGCCAGCTCCGCCTTGGTGATGCTTCGCTTTGCGTACAGCTCGTCCAGCAGTTCCGGTACGCACCGCCGGAGGAAGAAGGCCTCATTCTTCTTCAGATAGGTTTCGATGCTGTTTTCACCGGATAGTTCTCTGCGCAGATCGTCGGTGCTTTTTCCCTCCATCTCTGCCCCCTCCTTTACTTTCTCAGCCCAGCCATGAGCAAAACTCAAAACCATAAGTAGCATCAATGGTTTCCGGCCATGGGTGAAGCCGAAAATCACTCCAAAGATATAGAAAGCGGGGCCCCTGACTGGTATAATTTAGTTGAGGACAAAACCAACCGGAAAGGGGCTGGCCGCTATCTATCGACAGGAAATCATTCACGATGTCACCTTATTTACCTCACAAGGTGTCGCATCGTTCTACGACAAGCTGTTCAGTGCGCTTGACTTTAAACTGCCCCGCGCAAAAACAGGTCGTACCGGCTTCCCGAAGGAAGCCTTGCTCTGTGCATTCATCGTCATGAAATGCGAGAGCTTTGTCTACATTACCGATCTTTTGGATTATCTGGAGAATAATCTGCTGATCGCTTATTACTGCGGTTTCGATATCACAAAGCCACTGCCGTCCTACTGGACGCTTGAACGCTTTATCAAGAATCTGGACAATGGCGTCTTGAAAGAGATCCAGGCTTCACTGGTCCGGATCCTTTACAAACTCGGCGTGGTGGACGCCTCTTTCATCGGATTGGACTCCACGCCCGTTCTGGCAAACACGTCGCAGAATAACCCGAAATCCTTTGCAAAGAACAAATATTCTAATGAAAACCACCCGAAGAGCGACCCGGGCTGCGCCCTCGGCGTCCATAGCGCCTCCAACCAGCACAACGAAAGAAACTACGAATTCTACTGGGGATACAAGAATCATATCCTTGTGGACTGCATCTCCGGTCTGCCGATCTATGAGCTGACCACAACGGCCGATATTGCAGACTCTACCATGGTCGAAACCGTACTGCAGGGTGCGAATGAAGTGATCCCCATAGAGGAATGCACCTTCCTGACCAGTAGCTTTGAAACGGGAATTGTAACGCTCGCATTCTGTCCGAAGCGCGTAGATACGCTTAAAGTGGAAGCAGTCCCGGTCAATGGAAAGCCTGTAATCGTCCGGAATGGTTTTGTATTTGGTGCACCCCCGGTTTTTCTTGCCATTGTTCCAGTTCTTGTGGCTGCAAGGACATTCGCCGGTTTTAGAGTTTCGGAATGGGCAGCAGTATTTCTGACGCAAGCGGCCTTCGCTTCGCGTCTTTCCGTCCTTTCGCATGGCAAGGCCGGCTTCACAGATCGGATTGCCGGCAGCAAGGTTCATTGTTTTCCTGGTGTTGCGTTTGTTCAGCGGGATGGCCGCTTCGCCGTTGTAGATGTCCCGAACCGTGTTGTAAACGTGCTTGGCGTCATACCCTTTGTCGCCGATGAACGTCTTTGGGTCCGTAACGGCAATAGCGCTGCCAATCTCAATACGATTTCTCATATTTCCGCGCTGGCGGTTGCGCTGGCTTCCGTTCTTGCCGGGAATCGTCACTCTTACCGCAGCCTCAAACTCCTCCGCCGCGCGGGCTGAAACTTGATACTGCTGCTTTTTCGACGCAGTTTTTCCGCTGTGTCTGTGTTGTTGTGCTTTCAGGCGCTTGACGTTTCCCTTTGCGTCTGCTGCCTTGGCTCAAGTGCTACGATGAACTACATGTTTTGCTCATCTCTATTCTCAGCCCAGTTTGATATAATAACCTTGTTAATATTTTACAAAGTTTTTTCCATGAATACAATATGCTGACTGCATAGTGTTTTTCCTGCTTCTTAGGAGGTGTTTCCCTTGTATACATGGCTCGCGGGGCAGCTGGATCAGGCCTTCGACCCGCCTCAGCTGCTCAAGGAGACCTCCCGGGGCTCCGTCTCCCTTCTGCGGCACAAGACCACCGGGAAGCGGTTCATCCTGCGGCGCACTTCCGGCCAGGCGGTGGTCTACCGGAAGCTGCTGGGCGTGACCTGCCCCCACCTGCCCGCCATCCTGGAGGTGGCCACCGAAGGAGATCGGAGCCTGATCCTGGAGGAATATGTCCAGGGCGACAATATGGGCGAGCTGCTCCAGGGTGCGCTGTTCACCTCCGAGGAGACCCGCCGGATCGGCGTCCAGCTGTGCCGGGCGCTGTGGGTGCTGCACAGTCTGGGAGTGGTCCACCGGGACGTGAAGCCGGAAAACGTCATTCTCCGGGGGCAGGACGCAGTGCTCATCGACTTTGACGCCGCCCGCCTCTACCGCCCGGACAGCACCGCCGACACCCAGGTGCTGGGCACCATGGGCTTTGCCGCGCCGGAGCAGTACGGCCTGTCGCAGTCGGACCACCGGGCGGATATCTACGCCATGGGTGTGCTGCTCAACGTGATGCTCACAGGAGAACACCCCTCCCGAAGGATGGCCCCGGGACGGTGGGGGAGGATCGTCTCCCGCTGCACCCAGGTCACCCCGGAAAAACGATACCAGACCATGTTACAGTTATCGAAAGCCATCACATGAAAGAAGGAAAGCACATGAATAAAACCTGCCCCCACTGCGGCGCGCCTCTGCCGGAGGAAGCCGCTTTCTGTCCCGTCTGCGCCAAAAGCGTCAATCAGCGGACGGAACCCACACCCCCCAGGCGGACTGCCCGCCATCTGGTCTGGGGATGCGTTGCTGTTGTGTTGATCGCCGCTGTCCTGGTGGGCGTTTGGGCCTGGCAGCGGTCCTCTGATTCTGCCCTCACCCGGGCTGATATGGCGGTGCTCCTGGCTGAGGCCCTCGATTACTCCGCCCAGGACCCTGACGCCCTGCTGGCGGCCTTTTCCGATACTGCTGATCTGCCTGACAAGCAGCGGAGCGCCATCGCCGCCATGATCGACACAGAGATCATGAACACCACCACAGACACCACCTTCTCTCCCAATGAGACCCTGAACCGGGGGCAAGCCGCCATGCTTCTCTGGCGCTGCCTGGGAGAGCCGGAGCCCACCCGCAAGGAACTGCCCTTCTCCGACGTCCATGGGGAGGAAGAGTGGTATTGGGCCCCGGTATCCGCCCTGTACAAGGCGGGGGTGTTTACTGCGGACGATGCCGCCGGCCCCAACGGTGAATTTTTGCCGGAGGATCCCATCACAGGCCCGGTATTTGAAGACTGGCTGGGCCGCCATGACCTGATTCAGCCAGTATCCTCGTACCATCCTCCCCGGGGGGACCAGAGCTGGCCGGGGGCGGAAGGCGAATCCGTTGACAGGTTCTTTATCCGGCCGGAGATGGTAGAGCTGATCGCCTGGAAGCTCCAGCAGGACGGCCAGCCGGAGTTTGCATCCTATGACGTCAAGAATCTGACCGACGCCCAGCGGGAGGCGATCCTCGACGTCACCGCTGAAACGATGACCTTTACCACCTTCGGCGGCGTGCCGGACAAGGATATCTTTGACAACAACGTGCCCCTGACCCGGGCCCAGGCCGCCGTGCTCCTCTGGTGGCTGGTTGACTGCCCGGAGGCGCCCGCTGATGCCGGCCGTCCCTTCTCCGACGTGGTCCGCGGCGGACCCCACAGCGAATGGGGAGACTGGCCCTATGACGTCTCCATTGCCGCCCTCTGGGGGGAGGGGATCCTCACCTTGGAGAACGCTGCCGTGGACGGCGACGCCTTCGATCCCGCAGAGGATATGCTCCAGGCCGACATGGACGCCTGGCTGGCAGCCGCCGGGATCGACGTCAACGGCTGATCCTTGCCTCTGATTCCTCTGACCATACAGTTATCCAATTCATTTTTTACACGGCCTGTCCCGGGACAGGCCGTGTTTTCGTTTGCCGGAGAGCAACCGGTCGTTCCCTCGCCTCGTGCCAAATCCAGCGGGTTTCGTGCCATTTTGCCTGATCGGATCAGATTCCGGCCCAAATCTGTGCCGGACAAAAAACGGACGAGGCACGGCCGGACTGGAGGGAAAAGGTCTCCGTAAGCAGTGTCTCATCCTATAGCAAGCAGGGAACTTGTATGGCAAGTTCCGGTATAAGCCGCTCTTCGCGGCACTTTTTTAGGGGACGCCGCCCCTAACCCCAGTGAAAAATCAGCCAGAGACCGACGTTTTGCGAAGGGAGTCATTATAATAACTATTCCCGCTGCGGCGAGCCCACGGCTGGACGGACGACGGCAACAAGACGTCACGATTCTTGCATCGCCGGAAATCGGCTTTTTTCCGAATAAAGAACAAACAAAGAACATTTTATGATCTCTGCTAAAGCAAAGGACAGGAAACCCTTGATTTTCAAGGATTTCCTGTCCAATTTTTGGTACGGGTAATGGGACTTGAACCCATACGCCTCACGGCACAGGAACCTAAATCCTGCACGTCTGCCAGTTCCGTCATACCCGCGTGGCGGCGTGTTCTCTGAGAAAACGTCACCTGTATCTACATAGTATATCAGAAATTGGAGTGGAAGTCAATTCTTTCCATCCTCGAAAGACTGCTCCCGACAAAAGGGGGGCGGCTTCCCGGATATTTGACATGATATATGCCTGAATCACGCCCATTCGATCTCGCCCCGGTCCAGCACGGTCTTTCCGGTGGCGTCGTTGCGGAGACGGAAGGCGGCCTTGCCCGGCTCCAGCGCCCAGAGCTCCAGGGCCAAGGGGGTGTCGGGGTAGAGGACGGTCTTCATGGCGGCGTACATCCGGCGCAGACGCTCCGGCTGCCCCGGGAAGAGGGCCTTCACCGCCAGGCGGCAGACGAAGCCGAAGGCGCACAGGTCGTGGACGAAGGGGCCCTCCAGCCCCCGGGCCTGGGCCACCGCCCGGTCCACGTGGACCAGGTTGGTATCTCCGGTCAGGCGGTAGAGCAGGTGCTGGGCGGGGCCCACCCGGTCGGTGAGGGTGCAGTCGGGGAGCCCGTCGGGGATGGGGCTTTTGGCCTTCACCAGGGGGGTGCCGCCGTAGCCCCCCAGGGTGGGGAAGAGGGTGGTGCAGCGGTTGGTGCACAGCAGGACCCCCGCCTCGTCAAAGACCTCCTGCTGAGAGCGCACCGCCATGCCCCGGCCCTCCCCTCGGTCGAAAAGGTCCGTCAGTACGTCCCGGTAGACGAAGGACCCGGCGGTGGGGATGGGCCGGTGGTACAGGAACTCATAGTCCAGATTCACATAGGAGGCCGCGGGCTTCAGGACCTCCTCCACCAGCACCGGCACCGAGGTGGGCCGGGGGAGCCGGGGGGTGACGTTCACCGTGCCCCAGTAGGGGGTGACGCCGAAGGTGGGGAGGACCTGCATCCCCTTCTCATAGGTATACTGGGGCTCGTCGGGGCCCGCCCCCACCGCCAGGGCGTAGAGGGCGCAGTCCCGCCAGTTGTAGGTCATGGTCCGCCAGCCGGTGGCCAGACCGGCGAGCTGTTCTTCCCGTCTGCTCAGTTCCATGTGTAGTCTCCTTTTCATACTATTCCCAAATTAAAAACTTTAATTTGGGAATCCGCGTGCTGCGCACGCTCATGCCGCGCAAGCGCGTCATGCCGTCTCATGCAGTCTCAAACGCGCCTTCGGCGCTATAAAAAGCTTTTCAAGCTTTTTAATTGAGACTAGGGCTTGTTTTAAAAATCTAAATTTTTTGTGCTACTTTAACAATATAGCAATAGATGC
>Ga0256405_10006673_pt1 | contig 18174 bp, 23 predicted proteins | sample RumenRJG_02DNA_FD_189096 | JGI IMG/M metagenome (GOLD analysis project Ga0256405, IMG submission 189096) | Bovine rumen microbial communities from Lethbridge, Alberta, Canada - RJG_02 | ecosystem: Host-associated > Mammals > Digestive system > Stomach > Rumen | place: Canada: Alberta... | reverse complement strand
ATACTCCGTCAGCCCCTTCATAACTTCTTCGGCAAGGTCATCAATTTTTACTGTTTTTCCCACGCTATCGCCTTGCCTTCCTGCACCTGAATTTAATGCACTTCTTTTTGTAGTTCATATGGTCGATTGCGATAATATCATAGATTTCGTTTTTGAACATTATGCGGTAACCTGTGGTGCTGACAGTCGCCGTAAGGGCGCACCAACGGACAGTAAAGGAAACATCCGTATTTTCTACCGTTGTCCCCACAACGGCCGTTTCTTTGCCGCTTTCGCCGCCGACAGTCGCATAGCAGGAGAATTCGTCATTCCAACTGCTCATGTGGTTGCCGATATGGTCGGTAAGTATTACATTTCTCTGAAAGGTTATCCTTTCGTTAAGCAAAGAAATCTGCATTAAAATTCCTCCTTCCTGCTGCCGAAAAGCAAGGCTCTGAGGGAAATTGTCAGAGCCTTGTAATCGGCTTCTTCTCTGTGTTCGTAAAAATAGGCGATGGCATACAGCACTGCTATTTTTGCGTTTTTTGCTGTCTTTAATATCGTTCTGTCCTCCGTGCGGAGAATGTCAAGGCAAAGTGCCTCCGCAGCAGAAATATAGCTGCGGATAAGCGAATCGTCATCGTTATGATCCACACGAAGAAAGTTTTTTACTTCCTTGACGGATACAGTCATGCCATCACCTCATCAGGGCTTGGTGACTTTTCCAGTCGAACCGATCTTAAGAATCTGTACTGCTTCCGGCAGAACAAGTTTTCCGTCCACTCTTTCTTTCGCAACAAAGCCGACCATATCATTTCCGGCGAAAAGCTCTGTCAGCTTTTTGAAGGAACGAGTGCCTCTGTCGCCGATGTTGTAGTAGCTATAGTCACCAAAGGAGATCATATTTGTGGGAGCGTACTCGGATGTATAGACAGGATAGCCTGCCAGTCTTTCCGGCTCACCATCCTTAAAGGACTGCTGCCACAGATACTGACCCTCGGAATCCTTAAGGGTGCGGACGCTTGCCAGAATCTTATCGTTCATAATGAATGCAGCCTTTTTACGATACGGACGCTTGAGGGCATAGACAAGGTTGATAATGTCATCACCCTTAAGCGAGGTAGTCGTGCCGGAAATAACACCGCCGCCTGTTGCTGCAAAAATGCCTGTAGGTCTGCCTCTGCCGTTACCGTTAAGGAAAGCATCCTCTTCGGCGTTTGCGAGAGCCTTACCAAACTGTGTGATTATGTAGTTTTCAAGACCGAATGAGTTGTCATACAGAAGCTCCTCAGTCACCTTTATTGCAACATGGAGCTTATGAGCATCGAGGAGTATCTGGTCAAAGGTCGCATCACCCCATACAAGAGGTTCACCCTCATCAATCCACGATGCCGCAGGCTTGGTCGCAGCAACATTGATCTTATGATCTCCGCTTGTTTTGATTTTCGTTCCGAGAGTACGCATAATATTTTCACCGTTCAGCACATCGATTATTCTCTTGTCATATTCCTCCGGCACAAGGTAGCCGCCGTCTGCGTCTGAGCCCTCACGAAGAACATTGGAAACATCCGCAAAGTTACTGCGGAGCGCTCCGAGCATAGCTTTTCTGTATTCCTCGCTTGCTCTGGCCGTGCCGCTAATTTCACCCTTAAAGGGCTTTGAGGTAAGCGGAGTGTTTATCGGCTTGTTCAGCTCCTGCTCCAAAGCGTCCTCTCTCTGCATACGGCTGATCTCACGAGAGATATCCTGTATTTCCTTTTCCATCTGCTCGTACTCCGCATAGTCTGCATCGTTGAGCGTGTTGTTTTCATTCTTGTGGGCAGCCGCAAAAGCACGGGCTGCCTCGATTGCCTTATTTCTTTTTTCGATCATCTGCATAATAGTCATAGTCAGATTCCTCCTTATTTCATCAGTTCATTAACTCTGTCCTGAACATCACTGTAGTTATATCCGGCAACAGTCAGTTTTTTCCTTCGTTCCTCACCGTTACCCCACTTGCCGCAAATAACCTCGTGTGCAAGCTCGTCAACAGATTTTTTGTTCTGTACCTTGCCGGAAAGTATTTCATTTACTCTGTTCTGAACGGCAGAATAATCATATCCGGCAGCGGTCAGCTTTGCCTTGCGCACATCTCCGGCAGACCATTTTCCTGCGATTACTTCCTTTGCAAGCTCATCAACAGACTTTTTCGCTGTATTGGTCTTTTTAACTGTTGTCGATGTAGAGGTGCTTTCCTTCCACTTGGGTCTGAAAAACGAATAAACACTGCTGTCATTAAGGTATCTTGTCTTGCGTTTGAAAGTGGAATTGCAAGCCCAATTGTCGCCCCAGCCTTCAACATTTCCCTCAAGCGTTGTCAGCGTGTTGCCGCTTACTGTCTCGACAATTCCCACATGAGAAGCGGAATATTTGTCGATAGGATTAAGGCTCGAATAACGGAACATGATAATATCGCCCGGCTGTACTGCCTGTGAATATTTCAGAAACCATGTACCGTATTTGCCGTCACCGTACCTGCCTTCATCGGATGCAAAGGAATGCACACCGCTTGTGTACTTTCCGATAAAACCGCAGTCCTTCATAATTGCGGATACGGCAAAGGCACACCAGTCGTATACTGCATCAAGAGCAAGTTTTGTTTTACAGACGAAATAACCGTCTTTGCCTATATAGCTCCTCGCTGTATTCAAGAATTTCTCTCTGTCAGTCATAGTCAGATTCCTCCCTTAAATGAATTTTTGAATTGTATCCAGACGGTCAAATATCTCAGCGACAGAATGACCGTTTGTTTCTGTATTTTTCTTTGTCAGCTTATTAAGCAGACTTGCATTGACCGCCTTGCGGGAAAACAAAAAAGAGGTCGCATTCTTCTGCTCCTCTTCATCCTCGTTAGGTGTATTTTCTTGATTGGTTTCGTCATCTTCCTGCTCATCTTCTTCGGCAGACTTATCGTTTTTCTTTCCGAAAATATCGTCTGCAAAGCCAAGCTCCACAGCCTTATGAGCCGACATCCAGGTTTCCGCTTCCATCAGCTTTGACAGCTTCGCACGGGACAGACCTGTTTTCATCTGATAAGCGTTGATGATGCTTTCCTTGACTTCCGCAAGCATATCAATAGCCTTCTGCATCTCGTTATGATCTCCGAAAGCAATGGTCGCCGGATTGTGGATCATTAGGACAGCACAGGGCGACATCAAAACTGTATCTCCCGACATAGCAATAACCGATGCGGCACTTGCTGCGATAGCATCAATTTTCACAGTGACTTTGCCGGGATATTCGGACAGCATATTGTATATCTGCGCGGCTGCCACGCAATCTCCGCCCGGAGAATTGATATAGACCGTAATATCACCGCTGCCGGAAAGCAGCTCGTCTTTGAACATCTTAGGTGTTATATCATCGTCATACCACGATTCGCTTGCTATAGTTCCACGCAGTTCAAGGACTCTTTCAACACCCTTGCCGCCGTCCTGATTGATGACCTTTTGTTTCTTCCATTTCCAGAACTTATTCATATTCAGCCTCCTTCTGAAATGTTGTTATTATTTTGTTCGTAGGCTGCTCCTGCCTGATTCAGGGGCAGCATATTTCCGTTGATGAGGTACAGGTTTCCGCCCTCCTCATCGGGAATCATATCCTGATTTTCTAAGGCACGGATATCATTCGCCGACATCCAGCCGTTCTGTCGTGCCGTTGCGTAACCGTTCATTCTGCTCTGATAGTCGCCGCGCAGCAGTCCGTCAACATTGAATTTAAAAAATAACTGCCGCTTTTCATCGTCGTTAAAAACACAGCGAGAAAGACTCTGCTCCCATCTTGTTACCCAGGGTGCAAGCGTGTATTTGACGAATTCAAGCGACATATTTTCAATGTTTGAAAAGGTACTCCGTTCCAGATCACCGACCATGTGCGGCGGTACACGGAAAATACGGGCAATCTCGTCTATCTGAAATTTTCTCGTTTCCAAGAATTGTGCTTCATTCGGAGAGATAGAAATAGGAGTATATTTCATGCCCTCCTCCAAAATTGCGACCTTATGATTATTCTCACCGCCAAAGCCCTTATTCCAGCTCTCACGCACACGCTCTGGCTCCTTAACTGTTCCCGGATATTCAAGTATACCGCTGGGAGTAGCACCGTTTGCAAAAAACTTACTTCCGTATTCCTCTGTGGCAATAGCCAAGCCGATAGCGTTCTTTGCCATAGCAATAGGGCTGTAACCGATAAGTCCGTCAAAGCCGAGTCCGGGGATATGCAGCACCTCACTCGGTGACAGTTTTACCGTAGAGGCTTTATTTATCGGCGCATCCTCCTGACTGACCATATATTCATAGACAATATTTCCGTGTTCGTCACGGTCAACATTCATTCTGTCAGGCATCAGAGGATACAAGGCAAGAACCTCACCTTTTCCGTTACGGATGATCTGTGCGTAGGCATTTCCCCATAAAAGCAAGTGCGTCATTAATGTTTCCCTGAAAACAAAAGAAGTCATTTCCGGGTTCGGCTCGTCATGCAGAAGAAAATACAACAAATGTTCAGTAGCCTTTGCCGTGCCTGTGTCGGTGTATTTGTATAAATGAAGCGGCAGGCTTGCTACTGCTTCTGAGAGTATTCTCACACAGGAGTACACCGCCGTTATCTGCATAGCTGATCTTTCATTAACTGATTTTCCGCTTGCGGATGAACCGAGCAGAAAACTGTATCCGCTGCCTGCTGTGGCATTTTTCGGTGCATCTCTGCTCCGAAATATTCTGCTTATAAGTCCCATTAAAAATCCCTCCTATATAAACAAAATGCCGCGCTGATCATAGACGCTCTCGGTATTCACATTTCCGCATCTGACAGCACGGTCAAGTGCCATGATCGTAGCAATAGCACCATCTATCTTTTCAGTAGATTTTTCCTTGTCAGCTTTAATGTTTCCTGCCGGGTCAGTTCGGATGAAAATATTATCCATCATCCAACGCAGAACAGGGTGACCGCCGTGAGCTATTCTCTGCTCCAGCGTCAGCTTCATAAGCTCCTTTGTCGGTGGCGACATACTCGCAAAACCCTGTCCGAAAGGAACAACAGTAAATCCCATACCCTCAAGGTTCTGCACCATCTGCACAGCACCCCAGCGATCAAAGGCTATCTCACGGATATTAAAGCGTTCGCCCAGTCTTTCAATGAATTTTTCTATGTATCCGTAATGAACAACATTTCCTTCCGTTGTTTCCAGAAAGCCTTGTCGTTCCCAGATATCGTAGGGAACATGATCTCGCTTGACACGCAGGTCAATATTATCTTCGGGAATCCAAAAATAGGGCAGGACATAATATTTATCATCCTCGTCAGTTGGCGGAAAAACAAGCACAAAAGCCGTAATATCGGTAGTGCTTGACAGGTCAAGACCGCCGTAGCAAACTCTACCTTCAAGCTCCTCAAGATTAACCGCAAACGCGCATTTATCCCACTTTTCCATCGGCATCCATCGGACAGCCTGCTTTACCCATTGATTAAGTCTGAGCTGCCGGAATGCGTTTTCTTCTCCCGGATTCTGCTGTGCCGAATTGCAGGCGGCTTGCACCTTATCCATCCCTATCGTTATTCCGAGTGAAGGATTAGCCTTTTTCCACACCTTAGGATCAGTCCAGTCCTCATGCTCCTCCGCACCATAAATGCAGGGATAGAAGGTAGGATCAACCTTGTGCCCTGAAATAATATCCATAGCCTTTTGATGAAGCTCATAGCAAATGGAGTGCGTATCGTTTCCGGCAGTTGTAATGATGAAATGGAGAGGATTTTTTCTTGCATCTGATGTTCCTTTCGTCATCATGTCAAAAAACTTCCTGTCTTTTTGCACCCACAGTTCATCAAAGATAAGTGCCGAAACATTGACACCTGACTTACCAGCAACATCAGCAGATAGAGCCTTATATGTGCTGTTGGTCGGTGTGAAATGTATTGTTTTCCTGCTCGGTCTAATATCGCAGCGCTTTCGTAGGGCGGGACAGAGCCGCACCATATCGCAGGAAACATCAAAAACAAGAGAAGCCTGATCTCTGTCAGCAGCACAACCGTAAACCTCGGCTCTCTGCTCGCCATCGGCACACAGCATATACAGTGCAACAGCGGCGGCAAGTTCGCTATTATGTGTCGGCAAAAAAGAACGCCCCACCAAGTACTGATGAGACGGTGAATCAACCTGAATACACTGCATTCCATGATTTTCTATCGCTTCGATTTTGTCTATATAGCGGTAATGACTTCTTGTTGTCGGATTTCTTTGCACTCTGTTTTTCAGTTTTCTTTCCAGCCCGGCAACAGGCATATCATCAAAAGCTGTATATTTTACAGCGTATATTGTTTCACCTGTTGCAACTCTGCCGCATTGCTGACTTGGCATATTCCAATCAACACGCTGCGTAGATATCGAAGTAGAGATCGCATTTTTAATTCCTAAGCTCCACAGCAGCTCACTGACGCTTTCCGATAGTGCTTTTTCTGTTGAAGTGTAAACAGCTTGACCTTTGAGATCGTTAATGTTCCCATCGGAATCCATCAGCCCCTGCAATAAGCGATAACGCTGTTCTTTGGATGAATGCAGATATTCAGTCGGTATAACCTTGTCATGAAAAGATCGGAGAAGTATATGCTTCAAATCCTTAATTCTGAAAATAACGCTGTCGCCTGTATTCTGCCACGCATTTTCTACTTTATGATGCGGCATAATGTTCCCAAGAACGGAAGGAATATCACTCGTTTTTACTGTGATTTCAGGCTTTACTGCATTGCCGTTGCCGAGCCAATATCCCATAAGATAAGGTTCTATCGGCAGATCAGCTTTCGGATAATCAACACACCCTGCAACAGGTATTCTGAATCTATATGAATTCCCATCCTTCGGAATACTCAAAAGCTCTCTCGTTGTCAGGATAATGCTTTTTCTTTTTCCGTGAGTATATTCTCCGAACCATTGATGATGCTCTCCGGCTTCAACAACAGCACCGTCTTTGAAAGTTATTCTGTATGCCTGTTCGCTGAAATCAAGCTGACTTTTTGCAACAACATGACATATACACCCATTATCATCAAAAAGCTCATCACCGACTTTTATTTCTCCCATAGTCGTATAACCGTTGGGAGTAGGTATAAGCGTATTAAGTGACAACTGTTTGCCGGATTTCTTGCTGATTTCGATATACGCTGTATTGAATTGTCTGTACCCGTCAGCACGGATAGTTCCGAAAATATCACGGATTATTCTTTCCTGCCAGTCGATAAGCTCAAAAGGCTGATTAAAAAATTCTCCCTTTGTGTGCCGCAGCTGCTCAATAAAGCTGACCGCATAATCGGCGGCAACCTTATCGTAATATGATCCCTTTGCCATAAATTCAGTAGGCGTGTATTTTTTTAGTTTTCTCAATGTTCCACCTCCCGTCAAGCCGGCGAGCCGCCGGAGCCGTTTGGCTGTCCTGCGATAGCCTCCTGACTAAGTTTCATTATTTCTGAAAGATCCATATCCTTTCACCCCCAAACAAAAACAGCCGCATCTCTGCGACTGTCAAAAAGTATTTATATAAACGAGAAACACACCTCATCGGTGTGCCCTCGGAGTTTTCAGAATTGTCCGTCAATGTAATCGTATTCAGCCTTTAGCCTTTTATATTCCTGTGCAAGGCACTGTCTGCGGTATCCGTTTTTGCAGGCTTTGCCTTCGCTGTAAATGCGGTCAAGCTCCTTTTTCCTTCGCTCCAGAACCTCCTTTTCGCTCCCGGAAAGGGCATCAAGCACGTCTTTTTCAAATCTGTTCATTGGTTTTTCCTCCGCTTATCAGTCTGTCCATCTTCCTGCAAATCTCGTCAAGCCTGTTGTTTATCGCCCGGCAGGTTCTTTCGTTCCGGCTGTAACCGAGCCGCTCGTGCAGCTCGTTGTATTCCTTTTGAAGCCTTGCAAGCTCGGTTCTCTCTTTGTTTGTCATTGTCGTTCCCCCCTCAGAAAAGGTCGCCGTTAAGGTACATGTCCTCGATGTCCTCTCTCGTTACCCTTATGCCGTCGCTCTCCATGTCGTTTACGATGTCCTGAATTTCAACCGGGTCGAGGTCGTATTTCTTTGCGATCTCCTTGATTTCCTTTTTGGTTATCTTACGTGCTCTTTTCATGGTAGTTACCTCCGTTTGTTTTTGTAGGGTTGTTCCCTTGTTGTGTACACATATTAACTCTTTCGGGTGTACTTATCAATACGATTACTACACAATCATCCGGGCGGGTAATTGTGTAGTAGTGTGTATTATATCAAATCTTTATGTGTCCGTAGATGTCAGCTTCGCTGCGATAAAGGCTGCGGCCGTCACTCAGTGTTTTTACAAAACGGTAGGTCTTTTCGGTGCAGAGGTTTTCAAAATGGCTTGTGGTCTTTCTGCCGAAGGTGCTGGTGCTTTCCGTCAGGCGAACCCTTATGCTCTTTTTGTTCACCTTAATTATCTCGCCTTGCCATGTAGTGCTCTGTATCAGAAGCCCTATGCAGCTGCCCTTGTATGCTTCTACCTTCATTCCGATCTGTGCGTTTGTCATATTACTCAACCTCCGTTTTATTTTTGTAGCTGTATATTAACTCTTTCGGAGGTACTTATCAATACCACTATCACACAATCATTTCGGGCTGATCTTGGCGGTAAATTGTGTATATATGAGGAGAAAACCGCCCTGTTCCGGGCGGCGGCAGGCTCAGTTTACGCTGAACCTGATCCCCATTACCGTAGTTGCTCCCCAGCGTTCTTCGTGTTCGGCTTTGTAAAGCCCTGTCATCGTGCAGCCCTCGGCGGCAAGCTGGTGGATGTTCTCCATCAGGGCGGTGCTGTGTCCCGTGTAGATGAAGGTTTTGATTCCCGCCTTGCGGAGGGTGCTTACAAAATCCGTTACCTCGTTCTCCCAAAGGAAATCGCTGAATTCAAATTCGTCTGCGTCGTGTTCGATGCTGCCTGCCCAAGCCTGGTATGCTTTGCTTGCTCCGTGGCTGAAAGGGAAGGGCTTTTCCGGATTCTCTGCAAGCCAGGTGCTGTACTCCTCGCTGTCGTATCCGAAGGTCTTTTTAAGCTCTCTGCTTTTTTCCAGCCTTGCCCTGCGCTCGTCCTCCCAAGCGTGTCCTGTTCTCTTCATGTCCTCGAAAAATGCGTTCTGTCTGTTCATAGTGTGCGCCCTCCTTATCTTGTCGCCTCGGCATCTGCTCTGCCGAGGAGGTAAGCCTGCTTTAACATCACCTGCAGGTCTCTTATGCTGATTTCAGGGAAGTCATCGCTGTCGTAGTTTCTCACGTCTATGCCGCCCCTGCGTTCAAGGATGAAGCTTGCTTTCATCGCTATCTTTTCAAGGGCTTTCTCGGTTTTCTTGCTGATCTTTTTCATGGTGGTTACCTCCTGATTTTGTTTTTGTAGGGCTGTTCCCTTTGTGTGTAACACATATTAACTCTTAACGGAGGTATTATCAAGCAATTATGCACACATATATCCGACAAAGAATCAGACTTTATCTTGTGTATATCTGTCCATGCTGCGGTGGATCGCTTCAAGGATTTTTTCCTGTTCCTTCACATCGATCCCGATTTCCGTCAAAGCCTGACGGGTACCGCAATCACCACAAATCGGGGTCTCGTTATCTGTTCTGGATATTGCAGGGTGTCCGGTGTACTCCTGTCCGCAAAGCGGGCATACTTTTACTTTAAGTTCTTTCGTTTCCATAAAATCTTACGCATCCTTTCTACTGTTCTTTTAAGTATTCTCGTGTCAAATCCGAAGTCCCTGTAACCCTGAATACAGGTTTCCATATAATAGGGAGTCGGCAATCCGACATCTCGTCCCTCGGTCATTATGTAGGCGAAACACCTTAGTTCCTTGGTTGTCCTGCTGTCAAGAAGCGTGACTGCAAGATCAAAGTCATGCTTGTAGTAAAATCTCGGATACCCTTCATAGCGGTCAAGTGCCTTTTCGTCTTCGGCTGTGACCTCCCAAACCGCAACAGGAACTCTGCTGCCGATTTTTGGCTCGATTGTCAGATAATAGCCTGAACCGCTGCCTCTGAAGTACAAAGTGTTGTGTTCAAGCTCTGCCGTTCCGATGGGCTTGGCTCCGGGACATCTGCGTACCATCTGTGCTACATTCAGGTTACTGCCGTAGGCAATGTAATAGCGTTTTTCTTTGCTCATCTTAATTCATCCTTTCTCGAAGGAATACCCTTCTACCACCTTAAGACTTGGGAACACAGGCTCTGTGCGCCAAGTCGGTCGGGGTGTTGAGTGGCAGGAGGCTGTTCCTTATGCTCTGCCGAATCTGAATGCTGTGTCGCCTTCAAGGTTTCTTGTTAAAATGTCCCTTGCTGTGGCGAACTCCTCTCCGATGAATCCGAGCCTTAAAAGCCAGGTTCTCATTGCGAATTTCGGATTCTCTTTCTGCTGTTCCTTGGGGCTTGCCGTTCTGACCTCCTTGGCCATCTCGCTCAGTGCAAGGCAAAGCTGAATGTAACTCTTGAGCTGTCCTGCGTGAAGTCCGTTCTGCTTGCCGCCACTCGGTGCATCGAATTGGAAAAGTCTGAATTCAACCGTTCCTTTTGTAAAGGTTGCGTGGAGGTTGAGCATATGGTAGCGGCTATCATTGTAGTGCTGGCTTCTGCCGTAATCCGCTCCGTTGCCCTGGTACCAGATGTCTGCAAGCTGGCTCATAGTCTGCGGCTTTTTGCTGTTGAGCTTTGCAAGGAAATTCGGATTGACTGTTCTGCAGTAGCGGTTCATTCTGCCTTCGTTGATTTTCAGGGCTGTGGCTATCAGCTTTTCGTGGCTTGCCATCAGGTTTGCGAGGTTTCTGAGCGTCTGCGCTGTGTGCCCCTTTGCTCCGATGTGAATGTGTACTCCGCAGCCTCTTGTGGCATCGCTTTTTGCTCCTGCTTTGCGAAGCCTTCTGATAAGTCCCTGCAAAGTTTCGATGTCGCTGTATTTTAAGACCGGGGTTACCAGTTCGCACTTTTCGCTGTCTGGTCCGCTTATGCTGACATCCTTTTGGAATTTCCACTCTCTGCCGTCAGCGTCCCATGCTGACCAGGTGCAGTATCCGTTGCGGCTTGCTGTGCTCTGGTATCTTCCCGTTCCGAAGAAGTCGGCGGCTGTCTTTGCGGCTTTTTCTCTGGTGATGTTGTTCATTTCTACCTCGACTCCGATGGTCTGCTTTTTCATTTCCTCGATCTGTCTTGCTGTCTTTTCGTTCATGGTGGTTTCCTCCGTTTATCTGAATTTTGTATGTTTTTTCCTTTCGGTATGTGTATATTAACTCTACCTGCACACTATATCAAGCAATAGTTGAGATATATAACCACCAATCATATTGGAAAATAAACGGAGGAAGTTGTGTATATTATGGTGGTTTAATCCGCTTCATCAGTACAATAATCGTACCCCAGGATCAGCTTGGCATAGATGAAAGCGTACCGTTCACGCTCACTACCCGCAGAGGACTATTCTCGTTCCGACAGGGTATTGTTTTTTCAATCTTTCCACTTCTTCGCTTGTCGGAAATCTCATTTCTGCTCACCGTCCCTTCCGGCTTTGAATGCTGACGAGCCGTCAAGGTTTCGTAGAAGTATCTTTCTTTCCGCTTTGTACTCTGTTCCGATAAAGCCGAGACGCAGGAGAAAACATCTGAAAGCATACTTCTCGTTATCGACATCCTTTTCCTTGGCGGTCACACGCTTGGCATCCTTTGACATTTTGCAAAGAGCTGTAATGAAATGGGTATAGGCTTTGACCTCGTCAGGTGTCACCTCGGAGAACCAAGGGAATGATACCGTTCCGGCATCCTCGTTCTGTTCGATTTTCAGGTCATCCACACCGAGTGCCTTTTTGATAAGGGTGCCTTTGGCATCGAGCAGCTTTGTCAGATTGCCGATCTCCACGCAATCCAGCGGTATTGTTACCGTAAGGGCAGCAGGCTCGGCACAAAGCCCCTCTGTCGGCGCACAGGGCGTTTTTTCGGTTTCTTCGGATACTTTTTCGGCTCCGCTTTCCACCGCCGTGTCGGGCGTTTCTGTGGGCATACCCTCAAAGCCTCTCTGTGCAAGCTGCTCTAAAATATTTTCGATTTCCTCGCTGTCGGCTCTGTCATCAAACTCCAAGGTGCCGTCTTTCGTCACTGTGAAATAGTCGATCTCGTAAGCGCAGGTCGGCATAAATTTATATACCGCTTCTGCGCCTGTTATCTCTGAGATCGCTTTGACCAGTTCCTTGCGCTGTGCTCCGGTTTTGTTGAATTCTATCCTCATTCTGAGTACCTCCTCGTTTTTTTGGTACTACATATATCACTCTTTTTTGCCTGAAAGTCAACAACAAAAGCCGATATAAATACAAATCTACATAGTACACAAATCAGGGTAAAATATGTACTTGAACCTTTACACCCTGTTTTTTACAGTGGTCTATAACGTACTTTGTACCTCTGGATTTACCGTCCCAGAAAGCGATCACCAGATCAGAATAATCAATAATGAGCAGATTTCTTTTCAGTGGTGCGCCTCTGCCGTACTTTCTGTATTCCGGCAAAAATTCTGTCAGCTTGATACCGTTTGACAAAGCATGATTTCTCGCACAGGTATCAATACCTTTTGCGCCGCCCGACACTATTTCAGTTGTATTCTCCGGCAGATATTTTCCCAGATCACTTACTGTCAGACCCCGTGAACCTATAACTGCAACTTTCATAAATAGCCCTCCAATTTTGTAGATATACGGTATATTCACTTACAACATTTTAACATATAAAGCGTCTAAAATGAACACATAATATATCTAAAAACGAGGTGCTTTTTATGGCAGTCAAAAGCGTATCAATCAGAATTGAACAGGAAATGCTCGATAAGATCGGCTATATAGCAGATTATCAGGGACGTTCCGTCAACAGCCATATTCTTGTTCTCATCAGAAACGAGATAGAAGCGTTTGAAAAAGAACATGGTGTAATAACAGGAGATATTGATCCGGCTGAAAATGTAAAGCCTACAAGAAAAAACTAATCATTTTTGTCAGAATAATAAGCTATTCCGGCAAGCACAAAGAAAACTATCGGCAAAGAAACACCGTTGCCCCACATTTTATACTCTGCAGAGTCGCTGTGGGGATCTTTCAGCCACTTGCGTATCTGATTGTCGGACTTCGGTTTTGTTTTCTTTCCCAGAGCTTCATCGTACTCTTTGAAAATCTCACGCCACTTTGCTATTTCTTCATCTGTCGGATCATCCGATTCAAGATCACTGCACCAAAAATCAGGAAATCCCTGCAGCCTTGCACATTCGGTCGGTGTCAGCCTGCGGACAATATATTCCATATCTTCTCCTGTATCATTTACGGTCGGAGGATCTTTGAAATCACTGGCGACAAGTGTATCTGCAACTTCCTCCGATGCTCTGGTATGGAATGAAGATTTGCTTGTACAGTAGGTCGGGTGAGCAACTGCTCCCGGTCCTTTAGCTACTATCGTAGGCTCGACTTCCTCCTGAATGGAAATAGCGTACTGAGCGTTTTTCCCCATGTTATATGTAGCACGGTCGATGCCGTAAGCAACAGCATGGCGGTCAACGGTGTTCAGTGTGAAAGATAAATCATCATCAACTCCGCTTCCTTGCGGTCCGTTTCCGTCCTTCCTGCCAATCAAAGAACCTTGTACACATACTGCCGGCTCTCCTCCGTGGGTGCAGGAAAGAGTGGGTGTCCTGTCTGTCGAAATACCGCATGACGGTTTCCCTCCGCCCATATCCACACATAAAACCGCAATGCCCCCTTGATTACAGGAGGGATTACCGCCGTTGCCGTCAAGCGTTCTGCTTGTTTCGGCTTTATAAAAACCGCTTTTCGGATTTTCGCTTTTCATCGAATTGCTGTCTTTGGAGCAAATGCCGTATGCTGCCGGAACAAAGACAGTCTGGTCATTATTGCAGCCGAGAGTAGCTGACTTATCGTCCTGAATTAAAGCACCTTTACCTCCGCCATCGCACCCTCCTCTGATTTTCAGTGTCTTGGGAGTATGGACAACAAAGGGCTGATTATTTCCGCCCGTTCCGTAAGTCGAAAGAACTGTCGGTGCAATGTCACCAAGCTCTCGATAACGAGTATCCTGACTGTGATTTTCAAAACACACAGCCGCCGGAACAACTCCGGCACGGAGTGTCGGGGACATTTCTTCCTCGTAACCAATGGAACGGCTCTTTGCAGAATGTTCCGTACAGAAACCTGCCGATTCCAACGGGGTCCCCGGCAAGCCGCAGGCTTGTTGGGGAGAGGACGAGCAGTGAAGTGAGTGAGCTTTTGCCGCTTGCGGCGAAACGAACGAATCGGAACTTGCGAGGACGACGGGCGGATGATGAGCTTCTGCACGGAGGGTGCAGGTCTTTTCTTCCGTCAAATCCATACGGTCTCCGCCTTGATCATTCAGAACAATAGCACCATTCCGACCCGTTGACATTCCGCAGTTGATTCCAAGCGTAGCCGCTTTATCAGATACAACTCCGTTATATCCATCTATCCCAATGCCTGCCGTTCCAGAGCCTTGCGGAGCACATCGGGCAGCTGCTTGCCACGCTCGGAAGCTCTCCGCAGAATACCTTGACAAGCCTTCTGACTCAAATAGTATTTTTCCGGCACTTGTGCCATCAAAATCTGCGACAAGGTAGATGCGTTTTCTTCTCTGGGGAATTCCCCAGTATTGAGAGTCAAATACCCTCCATGCGACTGAGAAATCATCTCCCAGAATTTCTCCGGCATTGTGCCACTTCGCAGGTTGAGCAACATCAATTTCACAGCCTTTGACCGAGCAGAAACTTTCGAGGACTGCCCGGAAGTCTTCTCCTTTGTTGGAGGAGAATGCTCCAAAAACATTTTCCCAGACTGCGTATCTCGGATATTTACCATTGCTTTTACACCTCATTTCCTTTATGATTCTTATTGCCTGATAAAACAAACCGCTTCGTGAACCTTCAAGTCCGGTTCTCTTGCCGGCGATAGACATATCCTGACACGGCGAGCCGAATGTAATTATATCAACAGGCGGCAATTCTGCGCCGTTCAACTTATTTACATCCCCATAATGCTTTACCTCCGGCAGACGCTTTTCAGTCACACGGATTGGGAAAGGTTCAATTTCAGAATTCCAGACCGGCTTAATTCCGGCAAGAATGCCGCCCAAAGGAAAACCCCCGGAACCGTCAAAAAGACTTCCGAGGGTAAGTTGTTTATTATCCATTCCGCTCCACCTCTTTCACAAGGTCACTGTATAGGATTTTTTCACCGTCCCTGATTACATACACATTCGAGGAATCATTGTTTTTGAACTGCAAGTATCTGACCACCGCAACATCAACAAACTTCGGTTCAAGCTCTATGCCATAGCAGGTGCGGTCTATCTGTTCACAGGCGATAAGTGTTGTAGCAGAGCCGAGAAAACCGTCAAGCACAATGCCGTTGGTCTGGGTACATTGCTTGATGAGATACACGATAAGCGGTACAGGCTTGGACGATGGGTGTGAGAATCCCTCTTTTTCCGAATCCTTGATACCGTCAAATTCAAACACGGCGGTCTGCTTCTGGTCGCCGTACCAGATATGCTTGCCGTCTTTTCGCCAGCCCCAGATAATGGGTTCCATATTAAACTTCCAATCGGTACGCATAAAAGGTGCTCTCGGCTTTTTCCAGATCAGCCCTGCGCCGACTTTAAATCCTGCATCTTCAAAGGCATCATAAAATACACGGGTCTTCATGGTAGCATAGAATTCATAAATAGAAGCGTCCTTCGCCATAGAGTTTTTGAAGTTTGTAAAGGCTTTCATAAGGAATTCGTAAGCAGCCTTATCGTCAAGGTTGTCATTTGCGATCCTGCCCGACTTGTTCTGAAGATTAACAAAGTACGGAGCATCGGTGCAGACAAGATTAACTTTTGTATCACCAAGCAGCCGCTTGTATGTTTCGGGGTCTGTGCTGTCACCGCAGATAACGGTGTGTCTGCCAATATGCCATATATCTCCCGGCTTTGAAAAACAAGGCTTTTCAAGTTCTGCGTCAACATCGAAGTTATCCTCTTCGCCTTCGGTATCGGTTTCAAAGAGATCAGCAATCTCCATTTCATCGAAACCTGTCATACCGATATCAAAGCCCATTTCCTGTAAGGAAGCCATTTCTACTTTCAGAAGCTCGTCATCCCAGCCTGCATCAAGGGACATTCGGTTATCCGCAAGAATATACGCCTTCTTCTGCGCTTCGGTAAGATGCTCCACAAACACACAAGGTACTTCCTTAATGCCTTCTTCCTTTGCAGCGGCGATCCTGCCGTGTCCGGCAAGGACATTATATTCACGGTCGATAAGCACAGGATTAATAAAGCCAAACTCACGCAGGCTTGACCGCAGTTTTGTTATCTGCTCCGGTGAGTGTGTTCGTGCATTATTCACATAGGGAATCAGTTTGTTTATATCAACAAGCTGCATCTGTGATGTCGTGATCATCGTATCAGCCCCCATTCCGCAAACTTCTCAAAGCCGCCAATATCATGTATGTATTTCCTTGCAATCTCTACAATGTCGGTGTATGGTTTGCCGTCAACAGTTTCATCACCGATAGCGCAGCTTATTTCAACAGGTTCATTTCGTGCCTGCGCTTCAAGGAAAGCATAGATATTCACGCTGACATCGGCCTTTGACAGATCCTTGCCATGAAGCCCAGCCCCTGTCACCGAATCTCCCATATCAGAACCAAGTTTTCTGTTAGTAGCGCCGCAGTCAACATCACTTCCGCCTGTCCAGTCACCGAGAGGATTTATATTAGCCGCCGGAAACATCTTACGTAGGTTTTCTGTATCTGCGTTGCTCTGACAGATGATAAGACGGTCGCCATCAATCACATATTTCCCGTCTTTCTCAAAAGCAAAATAAAACTGATTTGCAATAGCTGTTAGCCGCTTCTGCTCATCAGTCACAGGTACACCTTTGAAAATACCGTTGTCGCCGCAGCGGATACAACCGCTTTGGTTCTTCGCAAGAATCGGATCCTGCTTTACCTCAAGATAGTCTGTCATAACCCCCGGAGCAATTCGCTGCACTATTTTCGATATTTCGTCCGATGTAAAATGCACAGATGTTTCTGCCATAATATGGCATATACCGTGACCGAGCAGAACTTCAACCGCTATCCTTGGGTCTTTTTCTTTTGCGTAAGCCAAATCAACTATCGCTCCAGCTATTCTGTCTGCGATTTTATCCGGGTGCGCCGGATTTACTCGTTCATACATAGATTTTTTCCTCCTATCCGAATTTCCGTTTCAGGAACTTTTTCAGTCCCTTACGGGTGTCAAATACTTTTTCCTTCATAACCTGTATATGGGCAGGTTGATAATACTTCTTTGTATCGTCCGCTTTACGGTACCGCTTCTTGTGCTACATTATTTTCCCTCCCTTGCACGGAGCAGCCTTTCCATCAGATCATCCTGCGGAGCTTCATCATAATCAGTGCTGCAATTCTCCTTGACTATCTGAAATATCTCATTCCACAGCCTGACCGCCTGATTCATGTAGTTGATACCGATATTGATAAAAGGTGAGGGGATCGGCTTCTGAGTTGTCGGATGCTTTGAAAGGAATCCTAAACGATTAGTCATTTCCTCGCACTGTATCCAGCGGGCTGAACACATCGCATATCGTTCAAGCAGCTGTGGAGAAACCTTTGAGCTGCACCCGATGCGCTTCAGCCATTCCCAGGTATCCTTGTATATTTCGGCAGCCTGCAAAGAAGTTCCGTCACGCTGTTCAGCGGAAAGGAAATCGTGAGGTTTCGGCATTTCTACACCTTCCATTTCGGGAATATCCAGCACCTCTAATTTTCTGCCTCCCGGATTGCCGTTCCCGGCTTTTTCTTTTATCGGAGATTTCTTCCTTCCGGCTCCCGGACGCTTTCCGCCCTGACCGCCGATGTTATTAGATTTTGTTGGCATTTCTATCACCTTCCTTCCGTTAGAAATAAGAGCAGGAACAGCGCTCCCTTTAATACCCTTTTGAAATCGCAGTTTTTACACACGAGAGGGGCGCCCGTTCCTGTATAATTCACTTTTTAGAGATTTTGACCACCCCTGGGGGTTGTTGGATAGTGACAAAACAGGGAATACTATTTGTCACTTATGCCAGTAGTCACCT
>Ga0256405_10006672_pt1 | contig 18178 bp, 30 predicted proteins | sample RumenRJG_02DNA_FD_189096 | JGI IMG/M metagenome (GOLD analysis project Ga0256405, IMG submission 189096) | Bovine rumen microbial communities from Lethbridge, Alberta, Canada - RJG_02 | ecosystem: Host-associated > Mammals > Digestive system > Stomach > Rumen | place: Canada: Alberta... | reverse complement strand
CTCTTAAAACTCAAGTCTCTCAGAGTGAATAGAACGCTTACTTATTAGCTCACTTACAGCCAACTCCATCTCCTGCATATCTTGTTGCCAATCCTTATACTGGGGCTTATGGCTATGGATATAATGGTAATGGATACTATGGCGGTTTTGGTCCAGGTATTCCTGGCTTTGGCCCTGGCCCATTTAACATTGCTGGCTAAGGAGGAAATCTAAATGGAAATTACGGCTACAGCTTTACAAACTGTTGCTCCCAATGGCGTAGTAGTATTTAATGATGTTACCGCTGCGGGCAGTCCTAGTATTCTCCACAGGGGAGGCTCTGGCTTAGTCTCCCTCCGTGGACTTACTAACCAGTGGAGGGCAAGATTCGTAGTAAATTGCTCTATGAATGTTGCTTTACCTGCTGATGCTACAGCAACAGAACCAATTAATGTTTCAATAGCATTAAATGGAGAACCATTAAATTCGACTACTATGATTTCTACTCCAGGAGCAGTAGAAGAATTTAATAATGTTTCACGCTCTGTTACTATCGATGTGGCGCGCGGATGTTGCGTTCAAGTTAGCATAGAAAACACATCTGCAGTACCTATCGATATATAGAATGCAATTCTTAATGTAGAGAGGGTGGCATAATGGAAAATTTAAAAAATATTAAATGTAGTTTAGTAGGATTAGTTCAAACCTAGTTAGGAGATCTAAAACATACTGACGCTAAAGAGCTTGGTGAAGTCATCGATATGATAAAAGATTTAGAGGAAGCCATGTACTATTGCGCTATTATTGAAGCGATGGAAGAGAGTAAGAAAGAGAAAGAAAATTCTGAAAACTCCTCATTTAATAATATCAACTATTATATGGAACCTATGTATTATCAAGGAGGCGGCCAAGGTAGTGGCAGTCATGGTGCGAGCATGGGCGGCTCTGGAATGGGCGGTGCCCGCAACTATACTCCTTATATGGAATATGCTCCTTATATGATGCGAGATGAGAAATGGCGTGATTAGAGATTATATAATACCGCTGATAAAACTTATAATAGTCGCCGCATGTATATGGAAAGTAAGTAGAACTAGGCTACTGATCAACAATCTATGAAAGAACTTGAGCATTATATTAAAGATTTAGGAGATGATCTTACCGATATGATAAGAGATTCTTCTACTGAAGAAAAACAAGTTCTTTCATAGAAACTTCAACAATTGGCAACCAAAGTAAATAAATGATAGCCTTTGCATTAAATGGACAAGTATGGTGGGTCCGCGTAGTCCCACCTACTTTTCCATCTTTGCTTTTACCTACTGGAGATTTCACGCTTGGTTGCTGTGATAATAACACTCATAGTATTTACATAGCTGATGGGCTAGATGACCGCAAATTTAGAAAAGTATTATGTCATGAAATAACTCATGCTGCTATGTTTAGTTATGATGTTATGCTTACACTCGACCAAGAAGAATTACTAGCAGATATATTTTCAACTTATGGCAATGAAATTATTATGGTGACTAATAAAGTATTTGCCAAAATTAAAAAGGATAAGTATTTTTAATACTTATCCTTTATTTTTTTTGCAAGAAATAAAAAAAAATGTTAAAATGGGTAATATAAGATAAGAGATTATTTCAATTTTTTATATATTATATATAAGGATAGAAAGGAGAAATGCCAATATGGCAGATACTTATACTTTACCTGCTCTTACAGCTGCTGATATTAATGGTATAGTAACAGCAGGGCAAGATGGCACTTACAATATTACATATACAAACTTAACGGCTAATTAGATTGCTGAAATTGGAGCAGCCTTTGAAACAGCGATGTAGAAAAATTTAAAGTCTGTTGCTTTAAGTGGTAATTATAGTGAATTAGAAAATAAACCAAGTGCTTCTAATTTACAAGGATTTCATGAAGTAGCTTTTAGTGGCAAAGCAAGTGATTTAAATAATGATGAAGGATTTTTAACAGAAGAAACTGATCCAATATTTACAGCAAGTGCTGCAGTTAATATTACTACTCAAAATATTTATGATTGGAATAATAAGAGTGATTTTAGTGGAAATTATAATGATTTAATAGGAGCTCCTGAATTACCAGAAGATACTAATAATTAGAGTAATGCTTATTATACAATTAATGAGAATACAGAAAATGAAAGTCGTAAATTAAAATCTTTAAAAGTAATAGCTTTTACTAATAATTATAATGATTTATCTAATAAACCAAATACATTAAATGATTTATTAAATTTAACTGATTTTAATAAATTAGATAATAATATTGATAATAATAAATTACACAACTTAGAACAAACATCTAATTTTTATATATTAAATTTTAATGAATTTTATAATATAAAAAATGAATCTTTAAAATTATATATTACAAATTTAGCCGTTAATTTTTTAGATTATGGAAAAACAATTTATTTAAAAGATAATACAAATTTTTATTTAATAAATAATATTAAACGAAAATTAAATAATAATAATCAAATTATATATTTAAAATTTATTTTATATAATTTATTAGATAATTTTGATATTAATGAAACTGATAATTTTGATGAAACTTAGACAGCTAATCAATTAAATAACTTAACAATTACCTCTTAGTTAAGTTGTTTAATTTTTGATTATATTAATAATACAATATATTATAAATCAATATAAAAAGGAGATAAATTTGTGATACAAAATTTTAAATATAAAGATGAATATAATCATCCTATACAAAATAGTTTAAATGTTACAGATAATTGTAATTTAGCTTGTAAATATTGTTTTGTGAATTAGGCTCCTCATTATACTACATTAGATATAGCTAAAAAAAGTATTGATTATACTGCTAATAATTATTATTGGCATAAAAAAAATAATACAAATATTTATCAACATTTTAAAAAAATTTGTTTTTTATTTTTTGGTGGTGAACCAATGCTATGTTATAATGATATTATTAAACCTACAGTTTTATATGCATTAAATAAATATCCAGATATATTTTCATTTACAATTACTACAAACGGAACTCTATTAACTGAAGAAAGTTTATTATTTTTTTATGAACATAATTTTTCTAATATAATGTTATCTATTGATGGAGATAAAGATTCATAGGATTATAATAGACCATATCATAATGGAACAAGTAGTTTTGATATTATTCAAGAAAAAATACCTATGATTTTAAAATATTTCCCAAATACTAGTTTTAGAAGTACTATTACTCCTTATACTGTAAAAAATTTATTTAATAATTATTTATTTGCTGAAAAAAATAATTTTTCACAAATAGTTTTTATGCCAGAATTAAGGCATAATTGGGATTCAAAAGATTTAAATATATTTTCATATGAATTACAAAAAATTTTTAATTATAGATTAAATTAGTATCGTAATAATTGTATGCCAATATAGTCTAAATAGATTAATTATGCTTTAGAAGATATATTAAATCATGATTTTAAAATTATGATAAGTAATGACGATAATGATAATGATAATGATGATTTTATAAATATAAATTTAGATAAATGGATATGCAGATGTGGTACAGGAGTAGAAAGTTGTGCTATTGGTTTTGATGGTAGTATTTATACTTGCATTGAACGACCTAGTAGAGATTATAAAGAGTAGGGTTTTTATTTAGGAACTTTAAAAAATGGTATTGATAAAAATATACATATACAAATATTAAAAAAAATTATTAAAGATTATAATAAAATATTCTCAGCTTTTAAATCATGTTCTGATAATTGTATTAGCTATTAGAGGTGTCTATTTACACATTGTATATCTAATTCAATTGATAGTTTTAATAATAGTAATACTATTCCTTTAAGTTTATGTTATGTAAATTTAGAAATATTAAAAAATTGTATTTGTAATATGTAGATTCTATTTAAAGAAAATAATTTATTATTTGAACATTATTTATTATAGAATACAAATACCTATAAATAGATTTATTATATTAAGAATATGGTGAAAGGAGATAAATTAAATTGAGTGCTGAAACTACTTTATATTGCTCATCTTGTGAGACGGCTTCAGAATATAGTGATAAAATTATTTTTACTTTCCCAGAATGCATGAGTGCTTATGAATTTATTAAAACAGACTCATATAATGCATTAATTGATAATTTAAATGCGATTAGAGATTTTGGAGAAAAAGATACTTCTAATTCAAGAAAACCAAATACATCTAACCTAACTAAAAAAAATCCTACTGATTTAATTACTTTTGAAGAATATCAAAAATTATTTAATTTAATTGATTCAAATTTAATTCATTTTAATAAATATGATATTATTTTAGGAACATATTTTCAAGATTTAAAGACTGCTTTTAATAATTATAAAATCTCAAATACAAGAGGTTATACCACTTATTGTTGTGATCATTGTGATCATTGTTCTGATTGTGCTTATAGTTGCTCTGAATACTGGTGTTATTGTAATCATTATGGGCCTTGTGGAGCAGATTAATAAAATTATGCCAAATATTGTAATTAATAGTAAATGTAATTTAAATTGTAGTTATTGTTTTTCAAATAAAACATCTTTCGATGATATTACAATACAACAATTAAATGAAATATTAAATTATTTAAAAAAAACTAAAATTTCATATTTAAATATTATTGGAGGAGAACCAAGTATTCATCCTGAAATTTTATAGATAATTGAATTAATTGCTAATTTTACACATATACATTGTTATAATAAAACTCCATTAATGTTTACTAATGGAATTAATTTATATAATTTAGATTCTAATATATTAAATAAAATTAATTTATTAATTAATATTAATAACTTAAAAAAAATAGATAATAATAAATTTAATCAATTGATTTTATCATTAGAATTTTTAAAAAAAAATCATTTTTTTAAAAATAATAAAGTTTTTTTTGGCTTTAATATTTATCCTGATATGACTAATTATAATTTTATTTTTGAATTAGCAAAATAGTATAGAATTTCTTCATTACGATGTGCTTGCGTTGCTCCACCTGAACATTTATTTAATTTAAAAAATAAAGAACAATATTTTATAAAAGAAAAAGAAATTTTCCTTAATTGTTGCTATTAGGCATTGATTAATAATATTATTTTAGATTTAGATTGTACATAGATTCCATTATGTTATTTTACAAAAGAAGAAAAAATATTATTATCTTAGACTTGTAAACATTTTTCTCATTTTTGTTCTCCTATTATTGATATTTATCCTAATTTAACAGCAAAATGCTGTTTTGCATTAGATAATATAGTACAATTATCAAAATTTGAAAATTTAGATTTTGTAAATAGATATTTTTTATTTAATGATATTTATAATAATACTAAATTAAATTTAGATAACAAATGTCAAAAATGTGATAAATTTCAAAATTTTTGTTGTCAAGGTGGATGCTTGATATTTGCTAAATATAATAATTAAAAGGCTATATTATATAATATATTATATATTATATAATATAGCCTTTTTTATTTTACTTTAATCCAAATTCTACCATTTACATCTACCTAATCGCTACCCCATTTATCATAATCAGGTATTTCACTAACAATACCAATAATGCAATCTGGATATTCTTTTATTTCTTCTCTTGTCATTATATCAACTGTTCCATTAGGAGCAGAACAAACAGCCATTCCAGCGTGATAATTATCTCTATTTTGATATGGATAAACAAGTACTCGACCACTCACTGCTATAGGAGTCTATGCCCCTGGCATTTCACCTATTAAATTTCCATAAGTGTCTGATATTACTTGTGCTCCTGATAATAATCGAGTATTAGCACAACTTAATGAACCGTCATCATTATCAATAACAACTCTACCAGCTTCTAAATTAATAGTTTTACGACATTCAGCATAGTCATTGAATACTGCTGCATATATTTTATAACCTTTAATAGATTTACCTGCTGCAATACCACCTAATGTTTTAATACTACCAACTAAATTATTTATATTACTAACTACATTTCCTACATTAGGATCATTTGGACGACGCTCTGCTTCTGTGTTATTAGTAATAGTTAAAATTCCAGAAGAATTTAATCCATTTCCAGCTAAATATAAATTTGTAAAATATCCATTAGGGACATAATCATTTGCAGAACCGACACTTGTATTAACATCAATAGTATTAACAATAATATTATTAGCATTAATAGTATCAAAATTACCTTCATGAGAACTAACTTTTGCATTATCATTATTTAAAAGCACAGGAATATTATATTCTCCTTCTGCAGGCCATTTTAACTATGACAACTATTCAGGAGTTAAGTTATAATTATTACTACCAATTTTATAAGCCCCATTCTGGTTATTATTAGATGGAATATCCTATGTTCGCATATATCCAATAACAGGATTTTTATTATTAAAATCACCATTCTAATCAAATCCACGAATAGTAATAATATGAGCTTTTTGCCCATCATTTTCATCAATTGAGAAAGTACCTGGAGTTGTATCTGTCCAATAGTCATCAATCAAATCTTTTTCTTCTGTTGATTGACCTGGATTAAATTTTAATAATGAGCCAGCCTATATGTAAAGATGCCGACCTGATTTTATATTAATATCATATCCAACTTCTGAATTAGTAATATTATTTTGCCAAGGGTGAATCTTTCTAACAACTACAATTTTCCCAGGATTAACTTTCAATTCATCTTCTACAAATTCAGTATAATATTTAGAATTTCCACTTCCATCTTCATATATCATATTTCCATTATATTTTGTATAAATAAATTTCCACCAAGGTTCATTATCAGGATTATCAATTGGTTCTTTTTGATATACAGTAATAGGCTACATATCTTTGCGAATATTTATCTAATTATTATATGAAAAATAAGCACTTAATACATTAATTAAATCTTGTTTAGCTTTTTGAGTTAAAATGAATACTAATTCTGGTTTATTTCCTGTTGGTGTAGGAGGCATTGATAACCATAAAGTTTTCCCATTAATTTGAATACTAGTTTTATTAGATAAATTAGATAATAACTCATTTAAATTATTATAAAAATTCATAGAATATTCCTATGAATTTTCATCTGTTTTACTAAATATAGAAGTTTCTAGCATCAACTAAAATTTTGTATTAAAATCATCCTAAGTATAATCTGGCTAATTTCCTTCTTCTGGAGTAGGATGATTTACCCAAGTCTCTGCTTCTAAATCATAATCTCTTCTTATGAAATAAGTAGTAATAATCTCAGATTTATCAAAAATTTGTTGAAAAGATCTATTCCTATAAATATGATAGCCATTTCTAATACTAATACCATCTTCATCTTCTCGATAATTTCTTTCTTGAATTTCAGGAATATACTAATATACATCTATTGATAAACCATTGGTTAAAATATTACTGAAATAATTTAATAAATTTGTTTCAGCATTTTGTCTTTTTCCATCATTATATAATTCTATCCAAGGTTCTAAATTACCATCTTTAGTACCTGTAGGAACTGAAACCATTATATTATCTCCAGGAGGCTATAATAATTCACTAACAGCATAAAAATCAATATTTTCAGTACCTTGCCGTTTTATCAATTTAATAAACTCACGCAAACTGTCCATATTAAAGATTACATCATTTTCATGAGTACCCATCATATTATCGGCCATGTTTTATGCTCCTTTCTCTCTTTTATTATATATAAAAATGAATTAATCATTATAAATTTCAAATTAAAAAAATTAAAGGGAGATTTTATTCTCCCTTTAATTATTAAACATCGACCCAATAAAGGGCTAACAATCCATTTTCTTTAGCCTATTGAAGTTCTTCAATTAATTCTAAAAGGCTATTATCAAGAACAATGTCTCTTTCACTAATTTGGTTATCATCAGTGTGTTGACCTTTTAATACTTCAGATTCAGCAACCAATGTGCGCAAACTATAAGATAATTTATGATATTCATTAATAGAATAAAATCTAATTGCAAATTTTACTGTACCTGCTTTTTCTGTTGCAGGACCTTGAATACACCAAGGAATTAAAACTTTTCCTTCACTAAGTAAAGTTGTTTTATCATAAAATGGCACTGGATAAATATAACTATCACCAGCCGCATTTATATATTCAATAACACAACCCATATTAGTTAAATCAATTAAATCATAGTATCTATCAAATTTAAAATATACTGTTTCCGCTTGATGATCTTTTTCAACGCTTAAGAATTTAGGAACATTAATTTTTCTTGTATTTAAATTAACTTCAAAAATTTTTTCATCTTTTGGAAGCAATATTGCTGTTTGGGTAGGAGCGTTGCTCTATAATTCCCATAATTTTTCTTCATAATCACTAGGTGTAGTAATCATTTAGTTTTCGCTCCTTCCTTTAAAAATTAGGTATCACGGTCGTTGATTTGAATTGGTTTAAAGCTATAGGTATAAATGCTACCGTTGTATTTATTCTTGATTTTTGCAAAATAGCAGAAATCTCCGGCAGGAATATCTAATACTTGGCTATTGCTGAAGAAAACAGCGTTTTCTTCTAAATTGTCAACACTTCTATACCATTCATAAGCAATTTCGCCTTCAATACCATTTACTGTGCAATCGTCAAAGCGAAGTTGATATTTCTTAAGTTGAGTAATAGAATTACTATTAATATAGATACTAGCATTTTCTGTACCAAATACTACTTCACCAAAACTAGTAGCTTCAACATCTTTATAACTAATACTTGCTTCAGTAATCTTACCAGCTAATTGAGAAGCAATAATAGGATCAGAAGCAACTGGAGCAGAAGTGGTTTGACCATTCTTGAAGTGTTTTACTTCAACAATATATCTACCTTCTTCGGCAACAGCAAAAGAACTACTATTTTCGAGTTGGAAAGGTACTTCTTCTTCACTTACTGCTTCATAGTTATTTCCATTTTGCTTTTTCCAAACAAATTGAAGAGCACCAGGATTATCAACAACAGCACTAGCAACTAAATTATTATCACTATTTTCACTAAGGAAAATTACATTAGCACTAGATTCTTCATCAAAACTATAACCTTCAAAAGCACTAGCATCTTGATTCTTTTCAATAACAACATCGCTAGGTACTTCAACAGCAGGAACAATAACAGCACCAGAAGAAACAATATCACCTGCGCCAATCTTTACATCTTTAACTTCTCCATCAACCTCTTGGGCTTGGAATTTCTGACCTTGCGCTTTAATAATATAAGTACCAGCTTCAGAAATTGGAAGTTTAGCTAAACGCATATAAAGATCGACACTACGATTTTCTACTTCTTCATCAGTAGCTAAACGATAAGCAACAGGATTTTCGCTTGTCTTTACAAAATACTTAAGACTTGTATCGAGAGGGCCAGCTTCATAAACGGTATCTGCATCCATTAATTCTTCATTAGTAAGAATTTCTCCAAGATCGTTATAATAAGTCTTACCAACTTCAACGTCTCCTTCAACTTCGAGCAAATTCAAAGGAGCTTTTGAATAAACTTCAGGAAGACGAGTTCCAATATTATTCATATAAACGACTTCTGTGCCACTATCAACAAAAGCTTCTGCGTAAACATTTATTGGAACACTGCGAGGTAATCCAGTTTCAGAATCAATCTCTGTATCAAGATTAATTGTTTCACTATAAGCTAATAATGTAACATTAATATCTGGACCAGTTCCTTCAACTAATCCTTGACCATTACCAGTAAGCCATACTAAAGAACCAACCGCTGCAGTTCCTTCACCAAATTTACTATTAGCAAGAATTGCTAAAATATCATTTTGTAAAGAAACAGGCTCTGCTTCACCAATAATTAAACCATCTTTAATGTTAATATTTGCAGTTAATGTATTAAAAGAATATTTTACTTCATTAGTATTTTTATCTTTAATACTGAATTCAATTGCAAAAGCAAGTTGTCCACTTTTTTCAGTAATAATATTATTAACAGGCCAGCCAAATACAACATGTCCAGCAATCATATCAGAATTCTTAAGAAAGCTTTCTGTTCTACCAACTTGTGTTCCCATTTTCCAATTGATAGTTACATCACAGTTCATGAAATCCATGTAGTCAAAATATCTATCAATACTAAAGAAAACAATTTCTGCTAAATGGTCGCCTTGAACTGAAAGACCATTTGATTTAAAATCACTAGGAATTTCAATTTTACGAGTATTAGCATTAATTTCAAATATTGGTTCATCAACAGGAAGTCTTAAATACTTTAAACCTTCATTATTTTCGCCTAAAGCAGCGATATCCAAAAGATTACCAAAGAAATCTTCCATATTTGTTATATTAAGTGCGCCACCACTTTTTGCATTGATCTCTGCGAATAATTGCTATTGCGCACTATCAAGATTCAAAGTTTTTGTAATCATAGATAAAAGATCCTCCTTTTTATTTCGTGTAATAAGAAGAGAGGAGAGTTCTTTCCTCTCTTCTTATTTAAAAAATTTACATAATTATATAATCAGCATTGACCAATTATATTTCTTTCCATTCTTCAACTTCGTCTTCTGGAACTATTACTTCTTTAACAAAATGTTCATTATCTTTAGTTAATTTTTTTAAATTATCTGCTTGAAGTTTATATTTTCTAATATAGTAAATATCTTCTAAATGAACAGGAGAAAGAATAGTACCATTAGTGCCAAGATATTCATACATAATAGTTTTTCTCATTGTGTTTTCTTCTCCTTTTATAAAATAGTAACCTAATCTTCACTATATGGATTATTACTAGTAAATAACTAAGTCAAGATAGTTCCTTTATTGTTATATGGTGCTTGACTTTTATCAGCCGCATAAACAATAATTTTATTAAAATGTTGATTTGTTTCATTACTAATAGCGAAACATCCATTACCAAAGCCATTAGCCCGCATTGGATTTTCAGGAGTACCTAATTGTAAAGTATCAAACCACATATCATAGCAGTTAACAAAACATTGACTTCTGAAAGATGTAACATTACCATCAATTAATAAGGTATCATTTAAATTATCCTAAGATCCATGTTTAATTGCGGCAATAAAACTATCTCCACCTAAGATAGAGACTGTTCCATCAATAATATTAACATCTTCTAAATTATTTACACTCTAGAAAGCTCCAGAGCTAATAATATATAATCCTTTTGGAAATTCACAATATCTCAAACTAGTCTAGTTTTTAAATGTATAATTACCAATTTCTTTAATTGCAGCAACATCAGTACCATTAAGTTTCTAGAAAAATACATGTGTCACTTCGTCTAATAAACTATCATGACTGAAATAATCACTCGTATTATTTGAAGAAATTTTTACTACATTGCGGCCATTAATCTAAGCAGGAACTGTTAATTTACCTTTTACTTTTTTACCTAATTTAACGTGTAATCCAGTCTACTAATTAACAGTAGCTTCTCCGATAATTTCAAATAATTCAGGATGTACATTTTCATAAACTGAACAAGGCTTTAATTGACCAATTTTATCAGGTTCTCCATCAGCAGCGGTATAACAATCCCATACAGTATAGAAAGTAGTATCACTAATAATTGGGAATGTTGTTAAATCCATTGCAGTAGTAGCATTTGCGTTACGAGCATATCCTAATAAACGATATGTTTCAAAGACATCTAAATCACTATCATCTTTGTATGGAGCCTAGGTAGGACTTACAAAGCAACTACCATGAGGCACTTTAACAGTCTCTAATAAAGTATCTCCATCATAAACTTTGACATCCCAACTATGAATTGGGCAAATTGCGTAGAAATAATAAGTGTGTTGATTAGTATCTAAAGTCTAACTTCTCCATGTAATAGTACCATCAATAGATGCTAATAAAGTAGCACTTAGACTATTAGAAGTAGCCCAACCATGAAAATCATGATTTGGTTTTTGTTTACTAATATCTCCATATTTCTCAATAGGATCATCAAACCAACCAGATTCAATTGTCTAAGAACCAATTAAAGTATAGGTTCCATTTTCACCTTCATCCGCATCCATTAATAAGAATTTAGCTGTATAAGCTTCATTAACATTAGCAAAGAAGAATGTAAGATGTGGGAATTTAGGTTGTAAATTATTACGAATATCAATTTCATTAACAGCAGTAGTATTATTTACAAAAATAGTACCAGTAATATTAGGAACTTTATTAGTTTCATCTGTTCTAAATAAATTACTATTAGTATCGGCAAATACTCTAAACATTTCTATATCAGCGATCTAATCAATTTTTGCCTAAGGGATTGAAGTATCTAAACGATAAATTTCACCATTAGCTACTTGTACAGGCCATTTATCAATATGATAATCAGTACTATGATTAAATGCTGTTAAACCATAATGCCCATTATCAATAAAGTATGAAGTATTACTATCATAAAATTCATCTTCAGTTACTTTAATATATGGAGACCACTGAACATTAGTCATTTGAATATTAGAAGGACTTGCTGTTTGAGTTTTACGTACATCATAATATCTCTTTAATAGTTTATAACTATCATATCCCATTCCACTACCTAAAATATATAAAGTATCAAGAACAGGAGCTTCATTATTTTCAAACAATCCTTGTAAATATAAACCAGGTTCAGCTTCTAACTCACCTTCAATATTTAATGTTGGATTATGATATTCAGTAATTAAATTCTTTAATAAACGAGCTTCGGTTAATTTTAATGAAGTAATACCAGAAGGTAAGTAAAGAGTATTAAGCGCGACACCTTCAGCAAATTTAACTTCACTATAATTAGAACCAGTAGCACGGAAATTTTCAAGTTTTTCACAACTTGTTAAGTCAAGAACTGCAGAGCCTTGTTTTAATTGAACATTACTAATATTCATATATTTTAATAATGGTAATCCACCAGTAATTGAATCTTTTGAAGCTCCAAAACTTGGATTATTAACATTATTATTATGGTATTCAAGCATTTCTCCTGTGTTAGGATCTTCCATAAGTCCGTCATAACCAAATTTTAAACTAGTTAATTTAGCTGCTGAGCCTTCAATAGAAAATTCTTGCCAATATAATTTACTCATATCACCAAGGTCATTCATATGATTAACACCATAAATATAAAGTAATTGTTCAGGATAATTTTCGCTAGTTCGCACACCAGATTCAATAGCTGAAACTTCAAATCTTAAGGGATGTATGCCATCATATTTTTTAGAAGGATAAGCTTCATTATCATCACCAAGAGTAACATAAGAAGAATGTGTTGGCGTAAGAGTTAACCAATATTCAGCATCAAATAAATAAGTTTTATTCCCATTAATATCATAGTAACTACCATCTCTTGGTTCAACCCATTTATCAGAAGTTTTGGCAGCATTATTTGCGGCTACACGACCTCTAATACGGTTAAAACCACCACGTTGATAGTTACCTTGGTTAAGCCAGCTATCAATATATTCAATACGATTTGTTAAGAACTAACGTCTAGCCAAAGATCTATTACCTTGAAGCATATAGAAGTAAGTTCCTTCATCAACAGCGAAGTTACCTTGATCGTCGCTAGAAAGATGACCAATTAAACCATTCTTTAAAGCTGTTTCATTACTACCATTTGTAATAGTAATATATTTATAATATTCATCTAAATTTTGAGCAGTAATTGGACGTTTACCTCTCATTGCGATTGAATTACAAACTTCAGGATCAGTATTATACCATCCTTCAATATAATCAACGGACTGTAATGGAGGATTCTGTAAAGCAGTCCAACTAACACCACTTGTTACACCTTTAAGATGCTTATATTTAGAAATAATAGCAGAGCTCTTGAAATATTTATAAAAGTTATTCCAAAGAACACTATCTGAAGTTGAATAGTTACCATCTTCTGTAGCATCAACATTATATTCAAATGAAGGAATACCAGTGTTATTAACACCTAATTGAGTATCAATATCATAGAAGATAGGATACCAAATATAATCCCCACCTTGTTCTTGAGGGCCCCAAGAAGCCATCATACAGTTTTTACCACGAGAGTCATAGCATTCAAAAACTTCTGTCATAACAAAATATGTAGCCATATATTCAAGATCAAAGTGTTTAGTTAACTCATTAATGAATTTATCGCCACGATATTCTTTAGTATCATATTTATAATTTTTACCTTTATAAGTAACTGTAATACCAACCCAATAATTAGATTTATTAGCATTAAACTCTTCTGCAGTAAGTCCAGTCACTTTTGTAGTTGCATGACCAATTCTTTGAGTACCATCATAAGTATAATAAACTTCATTTTCATCGAATGCATCATCATCAGTACACTATCTGACAAGTCTATCAACCGACATGCTTTCAAGCTATTCATCGGTATAATTATTTAATTGATAATAAGTAGCACTATCATTAAATTCTGGTTCATTACTACAAGAAGCATATTCATTATTAATTTTAATATACAAATTATCTTTTACTTCACTAAAGATTGGTAAGCCAACAACGGCATGAGCATTTGTATATACATATTCTTTAGTATCATTATCATAAGAACGATTATAATAAATAGTATCTGCATCCCAAATAGAACTAGAATCTAAAACATATTCACCATCGACGAGAACATAAAATGTATTAGGCTGCCATGTGATGGCACCGACTTCAACTTCTACATACTCACCTTGACTTTTTACATCATCTAAATCAGTGCAAGTACTCCATACCCATTGGCAAGCTTTTTCCCAATTTTTATATTTACTCCATAAGAAATCTGCACGGGCATCAAAATTCTTTGATTTATCATTAGTATCAAATAATAAATCAACATTATTTTCAGCCATATAAGCTTGTGCATCTTCACTTTCGTATTTATCTCCTTCTTTAATTGGGTCCATAATATAATCAAGAATATCAGCGTCAGCATTGTAACGATACTCAAAAGAATCCGCAACCAAAGGAGCAGAACCAACAGAATTTAACTTATAAGTCTTTTGACCATTTTTCATTTCAAAAGCTTTAAATGTTAAATCTTTACGTTTATCAGGATCTCTAAAAGAGCAGTAAGTACGATTATTGTTTTCCATTTCCCAGCATTCTGCAATCTTAGAAATCTTTTTATTTTTAGCGAATTTTTGTAATGGAGAAACACCTGTTGTTTTATCAGGTTTGAATCCAAAGACTTCATCAGATCCTTTATCAAGAAGCATGTTATACATACCAATATATTGATAATAAACACTACCATCTTGTAAAAGTTTTTTATGGAATGCCAGAACTCTAAAACCACCAATAGAAGTTCTATAGTCTTCGGTATTTGGAATTTCAAAAGTAGAATAGCCAGGGACTTTTTCATACCAATGGCCAACATAATCACCAGAAGTTGCATACTTATTAGCATCATCTCCAGGATGTTGTACAGCCCAAAGTTCTGCAGGAGTCATAGCGAATGTTTCTGCACTATCAACAATTAAATCACCATCAGAACCATCAGTATTTTTCCAATTTCCTTTATGATTTACATACCAATAAGTTTTTCCTTCTTTATAAGAAGTTGCTTCGGAAATGGTTGTTTTATTAGGATCTTCTACCTAAAAAGCGCCTTTAGTATTATAATCATCAAGAGGATGTTTAGAATAACCATTTTTAACTAAATTAGCAAAGCCCATATTATAACTACCAGAAGATTCCATGTAATCAATCTTCATAGTGAACTTTGTTGTACCAGTAGTATAGTTATTCATATACCAATAACTTTGACGAGTTTTTTCTTTACCAAATTCAACCCAAAGAGGATTCTTTACATAATAAGTATTATATTTATAAGGATATTCTGCGCTACCTACAGCGACTTGAGTTGTACCATTTTCATCACTATAATAAGTTTCATTTGCATCAAAACCAGTATTACTTAAGATAAATTTATCCTAAGAAAGTCCAAGTTGATCTGCTTCATAATCAGCAGCAAAAGGACCACGATTCAAGAAAATATGAACTCTATCTTTTCCATCACTATCATAACCTGTTTTTGTTTTTAATTTATAATTACGACGAGGATAGAATTCAGAAGAAGTACCTTGAACGGCCATATTAACACCAGTTGTTGCTTTCCAAGAAGGACAATGATGTTGATAATATTTCTTGACCGCGGCAGCTTTCTTATCTTGACTGTCGCCATCTTTCCAAAGGCCATCTTCTTTTGCCAAAGTTTCTAATTCACCAGAAGTATAAGCTAATTCCAAAGGAGTATTAACAAATTCTACGCCGATATTACGTTTAACAGCTTTAGAATAAGATAATTTCTATTGTTCTTTTGGATATGTTAATGTGGTGTCAAAAATAATATAAGGCATTAATGGATCATTTGGATGTGCAATATTATATTTTAACATTTCATTGTAATCAAAATAATATTCATTAATAATATCATTAGATTTAGCTAATTTATTTTGATCATAAATATCAACATTTTCAAAGTCTGCGGCATAGTTCATTGCAATATCATTTACATTTAATGCAGTATTATAAACACGTACTTTATATAAATCAATATCACAAGTTTCACTATTAAATACAATATTATTAGCTTCAATAGTAAATCCTTCAGTCTCAGAATTACGAATAACACCAGTTAAAGAACCATTAATATAAACCATAATGATTTTTTGTGCACTAGTTGCGCCATGTTGATATACAATAGAAACAGATACCATTTCATTTTCAACATAAGAAGCACTGACTGTATCTTTACCATTGGTAAAGAACATATCTTGTGGACCTAAGCATAATCCTTTAACATTAGAACTATCGCCAGTGTAATACCCACAAAATACATTACTTAAATCAATTTGTTTCTAAATACGATCAAATACTAAGTCATCATATTCTAATAACCTTGGTTCACTTGCTCCTTTATCTAAAATAGTAAAAGGAGTTTCACTAGTTGGGTTAACTTCTTTTAAATACCAAGCTAAGAATGAGTCATAGTTAGTATATTTAGTTTTATGAACATTATTTGTAGAATCATAAAATTCATTAAATAATCCTTGATCATTCTAATAACGAGTAATATTATGAATTAAGTTAGAATAATTTTGAATATTTCTAACTTTAAATTGCATTTCAATAGTATGTGTAATTTCAGCATCAGTGCCATTTTCAGCTGCAAATCTTAACTGTCCAATAGGAATAGAAAGAGATGCACCATTACTAATTCTTAAACAAGTTTTATTATCGCTTCCACGAATCCATCCATTATTATACCAGTTAAAATTAGATAATGTCGCGGCAATTGGAATACTTGTTTCAGATTTCTTATAAACTAAAGTTTGACGTTTAATTTCAGATTCATTATTTGAACGACCACTACCTACAGTGTTTAAAGAGTAAATAAGATCCCCTTGTTTTTGAATTCCAAAATCCATACGGTTAGGGTCTTGTACTACATAGATCTCAATTTCTCTAACAGTTTCATTGTCATCTTCGCCACAGCTTATTGTATAGCGATTTAAGACATCTAATTCTGCATCTGCAATTTCAAAATAAGAAAACTTTGTATTATCAGTGATAACTTGAGGAGAATTATCTAATTCTTTATTATTTTTCTTAAAATGAACAGTTGCGGCATTAGGATTCTATTTATCATAAACTCTAAAAGGAATCTAAATAGTATCATAATTAAAATATGTATCTTTATAGTCACCTAACCAAATTATAGGTTTAGAATTTCCACTTTCTCTAATTGCAATTTCAAAATGAAGAGGAGCAACTTCAATCCCTTTTTCTCCATTAATTGACTAGAATAAACGAATCCAAACTTCATGAGCGCCATGAGTTAAATTTGCTTTTCCGATTAAACTAACAGTACGATTTTCAGAATCACTTTCTTTTAATTTTTCTGTATAAATTGGGGTTGTTGCATCGTCAAAATAATATTCAACAATTTTATCCATAGAGCCAATAGCATTACAACGTAATGTTACTGCATTTGCATCAAAAGTGCTTAAATTAGAGAATGTAGTGTCAGGAGTTAATTCTAATTTAGAAGTACTAAAATAAACATCACGGCTTTGAGTACTTGAGTGATTTTGTTGAGAAGCTTTTAAAGTTAATCGAGAAGATGAAGAAAGTCTAGCTATTTCACCTATTTCAAGACTACTACGTTCTCCACTATTATATTGCATACTACCTGTTTTATA
>Ga0256405_10006670_pt1 | contig 18180 bp, 20 predicted proteins | sample RumenRJG_02DNA_FD_189096 | JGI IMG/M metagenome (GOLD analysis project Ga0256405, IMG submission 189096) | Bovine rumen microbial communities from Lethbridge, Alberta, Canada - RJG_02 | ecosystem: Host-associated > Mammals > Digestive system > Stomach > Rumen | place: Canada: Alberta... | reverse complement strand
GGGGGGCGATACCCTCTACCAGTACGACGACGCCAGCCGCTTGATCTCCGTCACGCAGCCCAATGGCGAGACCGTGAGCTATACCTACGACAGCCACGGCAACCGCGCCAGCATGACCTACCCCAACGGCAAGACGGTCAAGTACAGCTACGACGACATGAACCGTCTGATCGCCGTCAAGGGTGTAGACGGTGCAACGACGAAGTACAGCTATGACGCTCTTGGCCGTCGGATCGCCACGGACGGCGCGAAGGAGGATACGGTTTACGCCTACGATGAAGTGGGCAATCTGGTCAGTCAGACCACCACGGGCGCGTATGATCTGGCCTTGGAGTATGCCTACGACCTCTCCGGGCGCATGACGCAAGAGAGCCGCACCGAGAACGGCGCGACCCTCACCAGCAGCTATATCTATGACGCGCTCGGGCAGCTCACAAGCTTCACCCGCAGCGACGGGCAGAGCGAGACTTATACCTATGACCCGGTTGGCAACATGACGGCCAAGACGCAAAACGGCGTCAGCACCACGATGCGCTACAACGCCGCCAACCAGCTCACGCAGAGCGTAACAAACGGCGATACAACCACATACAGCTACGACGCCAACGGCAACCTCACGAGAAGCGGGAACGCCGGTGGTGCGCGGAGCTATGCCTATAATGCCCTGAATCTGCTCCAGAGCTTCACCCGCGAAGATGGCTATACGGAAACATACAGCTACAATGCGAACAGACTGTTAAGTGAAATCCGCACAAGTGAAGATTTGACAACCACGCTCACATGGGATATTCTTTATGGTGACGGCGTGGTCATCGGTGCTGCCCAAAACGGCCAAACGACCAACTACACTTACGGCCTCGAACGCATCTCCGCCCTTACAGGCAAGACAAGAACGGAGTATGTCTACGACGGCAGAGGAAGCGTAGCGGCGGAAGTGTCGTATAACAACGCCTGGTACACCTTCGGCGGAGGACTTGCGAGGAAGAATGTTGTAAGTAAATCTTATTTGCCCTTTGGCGAACTGCTTACCGAGAACACTTCCGGCTTCGGTTACAACGGCGAATACTACAACGCCGCCACAGGGATGATCTACCTCCGCGCGAGGTTCTATGAGCCGGAGATGAACCGGTTTGGGCAGAAGGATCTGCTGAGGGGAAGCGCGTTTGCACCGCAATCGCTGAATCGGTATCTATATTGTCGGAATGATCCGATGAATCTCATTGATCCCAGCGGGAAACTGGGTATTCTAGCAGCAACTGGAATTGCAGCTGTTGTTACTGGTTTGGTTACAGGAGGAATCTCGGCCTACCAATCATACAAAGCAACTGGAAAAGTAGATTGGAAACAAGCCACAAAGGCAGCTGTAGGCGGTGCGGTTTCTGTTGCTGCAGTTGGATTAGCGGTAGCTACTGGTGGAACAGGCCTTGGCATTGCCACTATGGCTTTTGAGACATATGCTGGTGCAAAAACAGTCTTGCGCGGAGGTACTGTCGCTGATGTAACAACCTCCATGGCAAAAGCAGGCACGGTGACAGTCGTTGCTGGAAATATCCTTCCAATCCTTCCATCAGCTGCAAAAGCGGTTGTTGGCATTGGAGGGATGGTTGGTTCCGCAATTAAAGGCACCAAAGACATAAAAACAGCTGTAGATACTTTTAATGATCCCACATCCACGGGAACTGACAAAGCGCTGTCTCTCATGAACTTGGGGGAGGATGTGGCCGGCTTCATTGGGTCAACGGCACTTGCTTACAATGGAATTACAGGCATTGCAGCACAGATTAAAGCTGCAACCACTGCAAAAACAGTGACGCCTGAAGTGAATAGCCAACAGGGCTCGCGTGCTGTTGGATGTAATAAGAGTGCCGCGCGAGGCGCTTCTGCAGAAAGTACCACGTACTCTTCTAGAAACTTTAGGGAAAATGTCCTTAGAATTAGCGGAGATACTGGTATAGACAAGCAGGCGCACCATGTTTTTCCTCAAAAATTTAGAACATTCTTTAACAGTATTGGGCTAGATATAGATAACCCTTATTATGGATCAATGGTAGACACCGCTGAACATCAAATGTTTAGTTATGAATACAATGCTGAATGGGAATCTTTTATTTATGGTGGAGATAGATTGCCAACTTTTGAGGAATGCTTAGCCTTTGCTCGAGAATTGGCTGGCAAATTTGGCTTCTCTTTATACTACTGAGCAGAAAATAAAAATGGGAGGCATTACGAGTTATGAGCAAAAACAAAGTGCTATCCATTGAATATGCTGAGGGAGGGTTTTGGCAATTCGTAGACCATTCAATGCTGTCTAAAATTTGGTCAGAGTATGATTCTGGGGCTATCACTATATTTTTTAAAAGCGGATCAACAAAAACCGTGATGGCAAATTGTGCTGGATACAACAGTCAATATGGTACTCCAGTGTCCGATGACGGTAGAAAGCTGGTAATTGGAGCATGGGAAAAAAGACAAGGATTAAGGTGCTATTCGCTAGAAAATGGAAATATGGTCTGGCAGATACATATACCGAGAATTCGTCAAATTTTTTGCTTTAGTGATTATTTGGCTGTGTTGGAAGCTAAAAAGGCGCTGTTAAAAATAAATCTAAATAATGGAGAAGTCTTGGCACAAATTTGTAGCAGCACAATTGAAAACCAATTTTTGATTTCAAATCATTTGGTTTTTGTTGATTCAATTAAAGGAACCCCCTGTGTCGTTAATACAGAATCAATGAGGATTGTAAAAGTGTATCCTCTTCCTGTTGTGAATCCCAACTCAAGAAAAAGCTTTATAATTAACAAAGCGGAACTGACAGAAAACATTATTACCATATCTGGTTTTGAATCTGAAAGCAATGAGAAAAACAGGCTTGCTTTATCTCCTTTCTCCAGAATAATTGATACTAGCTTCGAGCCTACTGTGAACACAGGGGACGGTTCCTTGTGTTCTGACAAGACACCCAAATAAGAGCCAAGGCGCGAGGAGCTAATCCACTCCCCGCGCCTTGGTTTTCTACACCTATGACCGCACGGGCAATATCCTCACGGCGGACTACGCGGGCGAGCAGACCGAAACCAATACGTATAACGAGCTGGGACTTCTCACCACCGTCACGACGGCGGAGGGCGATACGCTCTACCAGTAGGAACACAGGGGACGGTACTGTGTGTTCTGACATGGGAACACAGGGGACGGTTCCTTGTGTTCTGGCAAAACACCCGAAAAAGCACCACGGCGCGAGGAGCTAACCACTCCCCGCGCCTTTCCTTTTGCTTTTCTCCGATCTCTTTCACTCTATTTCGCTCTTTTTTGCCCTACCCCTGTCCGATTTTTATGGGACAGGGGACGGTTCCCTGTCCCACGAAGGAAACAGCAAATGAATCACACCACCGAGGCGCGAGGAGCTAATCTCCCCGCGCCTCGGTTTGCTATTACTCTAATTTTCAGTCCTTTTTTCCTTGAAACATATCACAATGACAATTCATTATATGTAAAAGTGCTCAAGTTTTATTTGATGTGGATTAATTCCAAAAAGATTCGATGCACTATTAGGCTTTGGAGTAAAAGAATATATTTGAACCACACAGATCGTGCGCAAAGCACATTCTGGCGCGGTTTAGTTGTCTGCCTTAAGAGAATGATGATCTACGACTACAGCTTTTGAAAAATCGGTCCAATCAAGTGCTTGCCCACAATGATTACAAAACAATTGATACTCTTGCTCGATAGGGTGAATACACTTAGGACAGAGTGGATAAGTGAACAATTCAGGGAGAGCTGGATACCGGCAAATCGCAGTAACTTTCATCGGAACCCGATAAGTCTCAGCATCTTTCAAGAATGTGTCATCCATATGCGTTCTCATAAAAAAACCTCTTTTCCCGTCGTTGTTTGCTAATACACGATAATTAGAATTAAAGCCAACTTGGATCAACAAATTCAAATATTTAAACGGTTTTCGATTGTGGATATGGACAGTTAGAAAAGAAGAAAATAAAAACTTGGCAAGTAGGATAGGGGACTGCCCCTTGTCCCACGAAAAAACAGCAATTGAATCACAACATCACAGCGCGAGGAGCCAATCCACTCCCTGCGCCTTTCTTTTTGCTTTTTTCTCTTTTTTGTCCTTTTTCGCCCCCCCTGTCCACATTTCCCGTCGAAAAACGTTTATATTTGCGACAGAGGGAAGGAGAAAACGATATGGAAAAGTTTCTTACAAATATTATTAATTCTCCAGAGTTTTTGATTTTTAGCATTATTATTGGCACTGTTTTTTTGCTCTGTTTAGGGTCTGTTGTATATCTGGTGTGCAAAATCCGTGAGCACAGGAAGCATTATTTACGGCAAAAGGAACGAGCAAGTGCTATTAAAGCCATTGGCATGCGTGAAAGTTTCTGCTGGGTTTTACAGCGCAATTACGTTCATTATTATTCTTATGCGACACAAATGGTATTGAACTTGCTCTGTAATGTTTCAAGTATTCTTTTTTCGATAGGCACATTCTCAACTATTGCGGTTGCATCTAGTGGCACTCATATGACATTGATTATGTCTTTTTTATCTATTGTGATCATCATAGTAGCTTTATTCCTGAAACCGGGCAAACGTGCTCAACAATATGTGTATGTTTGGAGAATGACAAACAAAGATATTATGAAGGTTTTAATGGCTCTTAATAACGAGGAGGATGAAGATCAGACGACAATAAATACGCTTATTAAAAAAGCTGTAAGTGATCGATGTGAGATTGAGTTTTCTCTAAACTCAGACGAGGATTAAACAAGAGGAACTAATCGCTCCCCGCGCCTTGTTTTTTTTGCTTTTTCCCGGCTTCCGCCCAGCAGCTCTTTCCCGCCCTGCAAAAACCGTTTCACCCTAAAACGCTTTTTTCGTTTCCCCCCTGTCCACATTTTCTGTCGAAAAACGTTGTAATGATATGGGGAAAGCAACATGAAAACAACGTCAGGAAGAGTCTGCTGCATGTATGTGCAGCAACTCTTCAAAATGCTTTTCATAGTTGTGCCTTTCAATAATCTAGTAGATAGAAGGAGCAGTCAAATGATTTCCTTGCCTCTGTTTTCGGTCATAATTGAACAAGAGTTGGATTTAGTAACTATAATTACGGCGGTTATTGCTGTTCTTGCATGGGTTTTCCCGTTTCCTGACATAGGCGAAAAAGACAAGAATGATAAAGACAATCAGCAGGAAAAGGCTCCTAAACGCAATTACTATCTTAAATATCGAATCATCGTTTTTCTCATCTGCCTAGCTGTTTTAGGTGTGCTTTCTTATAAAAGCAATGCTGGAACGGGTAATCCGCCTGCTTCAACTCTTTCTCCTCAGGAGACTGAAATAGTACCCACTCCAGAGATCACGCCTGAACCCAAGGATATCATCCAGCAGCCTCAAGATCTGGAGGTTTATCCATCAGATACAGCGAAATTTACAGTAGTCGCTTCCAAAGCTGTGAAAAGCTATATGTGGCAGTATTTAAAGCCTGGAGCATCGTGGAAGAACGTAACAGTTTCTATTTTCCCCAGCGCGACGACAGACACTCTTACATTTATTGCACATGACAGCCACAACGGATTCCAATACCGCTGCATTGTCCATTTTGAAGACGGGACCACAGAGGTTTCAGAGCCTGCAAAGATAACGGTAAAAAGCTATTAAGTGACGAGCTGATTTAGGTTGCAACGTTTCTTATGATTAAGCCCTTAGATCTGGCATAGTCCACAGTATAGGCTGTCCCACCGCAGTTCTCCGTAAGATAAGCTATGCACAGACTGCTGTTATCTACCAGATGACGGTTTCGCTTGAACATGCAGTCTCGCGTGTATTCCTGAGATGTATAAACGACCTTGTCCGCAGCTACCTTTATCCGTTCGTATTCCGCTATGTCCTCTGGCCTCCACCCTCGTGTCTGTGAAAGGCAAGGGAGAACAAGGATCAGTTTTATTTGCGGATAGGTCTCTTTCAGGCGCAATACAGTTTGGGCTGCGAGCGTATCAAAGCCCAACGCGCCACCGGCGCCAAAGAATCGATAGCCCTGTTCGATCGCTTCAATTATCGTTTCCTCGGTTCTCTTTTCGATCTTTCGTCTTTGTAAAAATGGTATTGTCCTATGTCCTGTAATCTTGAATGCGGCAGAAGTCAAAAAAACAAGCTATAAGGAAGTGCAAAGTTCGTATTTCAAACATTGCCGTCTCAGGAATACGTTCTCCTCCCGCAGCAGAACTTCAACGCATATTTCGGCAACACCAATTTCAGCCAGAAATGGGTAGGGGCGCTGAACGGGAAGCTGATTGAGATAAAAGTTCTGGACGGGATGTGCAAAGTGCTTTGCAGAAGGTTGCAGGATAATTGTATAGACACTCAGAAAGAAAAGAGTATTGTAATCCCTTGCAAAGCAGCGCCACATCCTTTATAATAGTTAGCGGTGTCTAACGAGCCTCATTTACCCATCGCACAGTGACCCGAATCAGGACATCTGTGCGATGGGCTTTTTCATTAATCGCTAGTTAGACGCAGCTAACAGCAAGCTGAGAGTTCATTCCCTTGCAATGGGGGAAGAGGAGAAGCTATGAGACTACACAGATCCGGAGAGGACTATCTGGAAGCAATATTGATCCTGGAGCAAAAGCGCGGATATGTTCGTTCTTCGGATGTGGCGGAGCAGATGAACGTGACAAAGCCCAGCGTCACCAATGCGACCCGGCTTCTCAGAGAGGGCGGTTTCCTGACGATGGACGAGGAAAAGCTGATCCATCTAATGGAACTCGGCCGTGAGGTTGCAGAATCTATTTATGAGCGGCACTGCATTTTGACAGAAGGTCTGATTTATCTAGGCGTAGACCCGGAAACCGCCGAGCAGGATGCCTGTCGGATCGAGCACGACCTCAGCCGTCAGAGCTTTGAGAAGCTCAAAGAATACTGGGAAAGGTTTGTAAAGGTCAAGAAAGAATGATGAAGGACAAACGAAAATCTGCGCTGCTGTGCGGCCTGCTGGGCTGCCTCTGCTACGGAGGCGGAGACTGGCTGATGATGTATGGCGATCCCGGACACGCTGGCGCGCTGATCTGGCTGACGGAGGGAACGGCGCACATCCCCCTGTGGCGCTATGACCTGGCGATGGCCCTGGCCTTCCCGGGAATCATCCTCTACGGCATTGCGCTCTTCGCGGTGGAAACCTATATCCGCGGCGACAGGGAGCGGCGGGTATATCACTATCTCAACGCCTTCGGCCTGACGCCGTGGATCGCGCTGCACCTGTTCTACATCATGATCCTGGTGCTGTTTTCCTGGATGAACGCCAATGGTTTTTCTGCCGAGGCCCTGACCGTGTGCGAGGGCCTGTTCTCCCGGCTTTCCTGGTTGGTCCCGGTCAGCGAGGCGCTGATGCTGCCGGTGTTTGTATACTGGTTCTATCTGCAGATCACCGGGAAAACGGCCTTTCCGAAGGCCATGGCCTTTACCAATGTGCTGCTCCTCTTTGCCATCTTGAAGGGCTTCTCCCTTCTGCTGCCGGTCAGCGCGTTTCGCCTGGGCTTTACCAACGGATTGATGAGTGAAAGCATGATCCTGTGGTTCAGCTTTATGCTGATCTGGGAGGGAAGAGAATAAACAATGGACAAGTATCTGAAAATCTTTGAGCCGGCGATGAAGAAGTGGCTGACGGAGCACTATTCCCCGACGGAAGCACAAAAGCGCTGGGAGCGGACAGTGGCGCTGGACGAAAAGTGGCTCAGGGAGGAGGGCGATCTGGGCGGACGGAAAAACCCAATGGCCAACAACATGCTGGAGGCGTACGCCTTTTTTGCCTTCTATGATTCAGTGGACCGGAGCTTCAGCCCGGAGGACTTGCACAGCATGATCGACGCCGCCATGGGAAAAAGCATCCGGATGGTTTCGCACTTTGACATGAACAAGCTGCTCCGACGTCGCGGGATCGTGAAGCTGTTCTACCTGTATCTGGAGAATTATCAGAAAAAGGCGGAGCGCTTTCGCGGCAACGCCTGGGGAAACACCTGGAAGATACGGCTCAATCCGGATGAACACGAAAATGGACTCGCGTTTGTCTATGATACCTGCCCGCTGAATGATTTTGCCAGACGGCACGGGTACATAGACTTCCTGCCGAATCTTTGCTACATCGACCAGATCACCTGCAGCGCGGCGCACGGCAAGCTGATACGCCACAAAACTCTGGCGGATGGCGACGGAGAATGCAACTACTGGATCCTGGGCGACAAGGAGCCGGAGGCGCTGGCGGACGCGGGTTCAAAATAAGAGACGGAGAAGACGCATGTTCTGCGCCTGGCCGGACTTTATCTTCACACAAGAGAGCCGGAATGGCGAGCGGGAGATCATGGAAGATATCAATGAGTTTTTCACCGATAAAAGAACGGAGGAAAGAGCATGACGGCGGAACAACGCGCGAAGATAGAGAAACGGATGCTTTGGATCATTCCCGGTCTGATCCTTGCCATCATCGGCGACTACTGTATGGGAATCGAGCCGAAGGACAGCACGGCGGTTTCCTTTATGATTTCTTCCGGCTGGCTCACGATCGCTGACTGGCGCATTGCGCTGTCGAATATCGGCGGCTTGATCGGAACGGTTTTCTATGCGATTGCGGCTCTGAGTTTTATTGATTTTCTGAAAGTCAAGCTGTCGCAGTGCAGCGACAAATGGGGTCGCCGCTTTCTGAGGCTCTACATTGCGGGACTCTACTGGGGCTGCATGGCCTTTATCTATTTCCATCTGGCCTGCGGAACGCTGATCCACAGCTACAATGTCATTTATGATGCTGTACAGGGGGATACGGCAAGAGCTGTGGCTGCATGGAATCGTTCCTATGCGGTGCAGGCCATCCCGTACTGGGTATCGTTTGTTGTGCTGGGGATCGCCTCCAGCGGCGGCTGGATCGCGCTCGTTCTAAAGGGCGTGCTGCCGCTGAAAAAGATCTGGGTACTGGGGGCTCCGCTGTTGATCGCCGGCATCGGATTTCTGCTGGAATGGATTCTTCCGCTGCCCTTCAACGGCCTTTCGGCGGGCTTTGAGAGCTTTGGCTGGATCGTGATGTTCCTCGGGGGCATCCGGGCGATCAAAAATGACGAAAGGAAGGCTGACAGATGATTGCGCTTAAGCTCATTTTGGAAGGCCTTGGTCTGGGCTTCCTGCTGTACCTGATCTGCGCGGTCGGCATCCGGAACGGCGCCGTCGGCATGGTGCATCTGTACGACCAAAAGGTACAGGAGCGGGTCGTTGCGCTGGGCCTGGCGACAGCCGAGGAGATCCGGACGCGGAGCGTGCTTTTCCGCAGCCTCTGCCTTCCGGGCTATCTGATCTACGTACTTCTTTGCGTGTACGCGATCAACGGCGCCCGGGGCTTTTGGCCGGGTTTTTGGCAGGGCTTCGTGATCCTGTCCATCATGAATCTGATCGACCGCTTTCTGATCGACGACTATTGGGTCGGCCATACCAAGGCCTGGATCATCCCGGCCACGGAGGATCTGCGGCCGTATATCACAAGAAAGGACAAGAAACAGAAATGGATCATGGGAACCGTGGGCATGGCGTTTATTGCCGCTATCCTATCGGTGATCATGGCCATGTTACTGAGATAGGAGGGAATAAGGATGCAATTTGACGAAATGGGCAATCCGTCCGGAAAGACCCTGATGCTGCTGCCGGGCACGGCCTGCGACTATCAGACGAACTTCGCTGCGGTACTGGACCGCATGGGCGAGAAATATCACCTGATCTGCGTCAACTACGACGGCTTTGACGGCAGCGACACCATCTTCCCGGACATGATCACGGTCACGGAGAAGATAGAGCGGTACATCAAAGAAAAACACGGCGGACGCCTGAACGGAGCCATCGGTTCCTCTCTGGGCAGCAGCTTTGTGGGCCAGCTGATCCAGCGGGAGAACGTCCATGTCGACCACGGGATCTTCGGCAGCCCGGATCTTGACCAGAGCGGGAGATTCAGCGCCTGGCTGCAGTCGAAGCTGGTGGTGCCGCTGCTGACCAGTTTCACCAAGAGTGAGAAAAAGATGGCAAAAACCAGGGAAAAACTCAAGAGCTTTTTTGAAATGAACGACGAGGCGGCGGACCGCTTTATGGGCTGCTTTTCCAAATTCAGCCCGGAGTCCATCAAAAACGAATACTACACGGACCTTCTCACCTGGCTCAAGGACGATATCCACGTGGAGGGCACGAAGGTCCATTTCATCTATGCCAACAAAATGGGTGAAAAGTATCTGAAGCGTTATAAACAATACTTCCGGGATCCGGAGATCCGGGAATTCGACATGCAGCATGAGCAGTGGCTCTTCGGCGGGGAGCAGTATACCGCACCGGTGCTGCGCTCGATCGACGAGTTTATGGAACTTGCGGCAAAATAAAGCCGAAAGAGCAAAGGAGCGAAAAGAATGGTCACTCTGATCCTGACGCTGACGATGTGCGCCCTGCTGTTCCTCATGATCTGGGCAGCGACGTACTTCTACCCCTGGACGGGGCTGCTTCGGTTTTTCCCCAGGGATATCGAGGAAAAGGCCAGGCTGCATCAGCCGCCTTTCCCGGCCGCGCCGGTGATCGGCTGGATCCTTAGGGCGAAGGGGGTTGAACACTTATCGCCTGTGAGCGCCCCTTTTCGGCGCTTTTTGCCCTTTTTTCTTTGCTGGGCGTCAGCCCAGCTGCATCAAAAAGAACAAAAATCCCTCGAAAAATGTCAGCTCACAGGTGCTTTGCAGTTTTAGCGGAGCGGATTTTTGTCGAAACAAGGAGAACGCCGCAGGGAATACTTCTGTATTTTCAAGGTGTTTGACGCAGTGTCGGCGGAAATCCGCCCGCCAAAACCGGCAAGGGTTCAACCCCCTTCGCCCTATGCTGCTCTGTGCGCTGGGCTTCGTCGGTGTGATCGTTTACGGCGGATGGGACGGCGTGCAAAAGGACTTTACGTTCGGGCAATTCCTGGCCCGCTTTCTCGTCATTCTGTTCGGCGTCAAGGTCTTTGACATCATCGCGCTGGACTACATTCTGATCACGAAGACGCAGTTTTTCCAGCACTATATCCCGGAGACCAAAGGCTGCGCCGGTTACCACAGCTTTGGCTACAACCGGAAAGAGCAGCTCAGGCAGATTCTGACGCAGCCCTTCGCGGCGCTGCTGATTGCCTGGATCTGCACGCTGTTTTGAACGCGGCAGGATGGGAGACAGTATCCGATCACGGCAGAGTGTGAGCTGAAAACGAAGGAAAACGGCCTGTGGGTCAGTGTAAAGAAATAGAACGGAGCAGAAAAGCTGTGAAATATGTCGGAATCTACTGGTCGCTGTTTGCGCCGATGATAAAAAAGAGCATCCGGGAAAGATTTGACATCGCTCTGGCGGAGCGGTCGATCCGGGAAGGCAAGAAAGAATACAAAAGGCTTCTGTCCCGGGCGGACGAACTCGGCCCCGGCAATCCCATGGCCATGAACGCGTACTTTGCCTATGTTTTTGCCGCGGCTTGGCTGGGGAGCGGCCGGGAGACCACGCCGGAGGAAATGGCGCTTGTCATGACGGACGTTCTGGAATCGAAGCTCCTTCGGACCGTGTTCGGCATGACCGATCTGAACAGGCAGCCGAAAAAGTGGTACCGGGATATGAAGAAGTATGAGGCCTGGTTTGAGAAGCACGGCAAAGAGTATCCGGTCAACTGGAACGTTTGCTTTGATGAGTCCCGGCACCAGGACGGAAGCTTTTACTACTTTACACGCTGCCCGATCTGTGAGTTCTGCCAGCGAGAAGGCATTGCGGAGCTGATGCCCGCCCTGTGTGCCACGGACGAGGTCATGTTCCGCCTGCAGCACGGAAGGCTTTTCCGGGAGAACACGATCGCAAACGGAGACAGCATTTGCGATTACTGGGTCGTTGGAGACCGGGTAAAGAATGCAAAATGAAGAACTATGAACCGAAACAGCTGGTGGCGATCAGCCGTTATCAGAACTATTTCCCGAGCCTCCCGGCAGAGATCCGGGAGGACGTCTACGCCCGCATGAGCGAGCTCATCGAAGAGGAAAAGGCCTATTGCGACAAAGGAAACTACAAGCATATGGCGCAGATCCTCACATGGAGTCTCTGAAGGCACTGCGGAATAAGCTCGACCTCGGCAGGATCCGATACGTATTCACCTCCCACAACGGTTTTACCGACGATCCGGAAAGCGCCTTCCGGCATATCGACACGATCCCGACTTTGAAGAAAGGCCGCCCCTTTGACGAGACAGCTCCCTACGACTGTTTCGCGGAAAAGGAGGAGTAATACTGTTTTTCAATAAAAAGCAGACACTTTTTATTGAAAAGGCGCCGTTCAACACGTCGCCCATCTGTGCGAAAGCACAGATGACGTCTCATACAGTTTCCGACGCGCTGACGCGCTATGAAAAGCAGACTTCGTCTGCTTTTCACGGGAAGCTAGTATAACACAATAAACGCCAATGACCGACTTGCCTCACGAAAGTGGGGCAGTGTTTCAGACCACCAGTTAGCAATATCTAACAAAAGACAAGGAGGAAGGAAGAAAAGAAAATGAAAGAGAAAAAACAAAGCGATCTGGCTGTTCTGCTGGGATACGCGGGCAGCCATAAGGGTCTGACCTTTTTGGGCTTGGGCCTCTCCGCCGTCGCCATGGTGCTGGGCATGCTGCCGTATATCTGCATCTGGCTGGTGGCCCGGGATCTCATCGCCGCGGCGCCAAACTGGACGCAGGCGACCGGCATCGCCCGCTACGGTTGGATGGCCTTTGCCTTCTCCTTTGCGGGGATCCTGGTGTATTTCGCCGCACTGATGTGCACGCACCTGGCGGCCTTTCGTACGGCCTCCAATATCCGCAAGGCCGGCATGGCACACCTGATGAAGACGCCGCTGGGCTTCTTCGACTCCAACGCCTCCGGCCTGCTCCGCAACCGCCTGGACGGCGCGGCCTCCGAGACCGAGACACTGCTGGCCCATAACCTGGCGGATATCGTCGGCACGGTTGCCATGTTCCTTGCCATGCTGGTGCTGATGTTCGTATACGACTGGCGCATGGGCGCGGCCTGCCTGCTCGCGGCCGCAGTCTCCGTTGCCGCCATGGCCACGATGATGGGTGGGAAAAACGCCGGACTCATGGCCGAATACCAGGCGGCCCAGGACACGATGAGCAAAGCGGGCACCGAGTATGTGCGCGGCATCCCCGTGGTAAAGGTCTTCCAGCAGACCGTGTATTCCTTCAAGGCCTTCAAGCAGGCCATCGAGGATTACAGCGCCAAGGCCGAGCACTATCAGGCGGACGTCTGCAAGGTGCCCCAGGCGGTGAACCTGACCTTCACCGAGGGCGCGTTCATCTTCCTCGTTCCCGCGGCGCTGCTGATCGCACCGGGAGCTTTGAAGTCCGGCAATTTTGCGACTTTCGTGACGAACTTCGCCTTCTACGCGGTCTTCTCCGCCATCATTTCCACGGCTCTCGCCAAGATCATGTTCGCGGCCAGCGGCATGATGCTGGCCAGCACCGCTCTGGGGCGCATCAACCAGGTCATGAGCGCTCCCACGCTTCCGATCACGGACCATCCGCAGACCCCGAAGGACAACAGCGTGGCATTTAAGGACGTGAGCTTTACCTATGAGGGAGCCGCACTGCCCGCGCTTGATCACGTCTCTTTCCGGGTCGAGCCGGGGCAGACGGTAGCCCTGGTCGGTCCCTCCGGCGGCGGCAAGACCACCGCGGCCAGTCTCATTCCCCGCTTCTGGGATGTGAACTCCGGCACGGTGGAGGTCGGCGGCGTGGATGTGCGCGAGACCGACCCCCATGTGCTGATGGATCAGGTGGCCTTTGTGTTCCAGAACAACCGCCTCTTCAAGGCCAGCATCCTGGAGAACGTGCGCGCCGCCCGCCCGGAGGCAACAAAGGAAGAGGTGCAGCGGGCGCTGTCGGCTGCCCAGTGTGATGATATCCTCGAAAAGCTCCCCCGGGGGATGGACACGGTGATCGGCACCGAGGGCACCTATCTCTCCGGCGGCGAGCAGCAGCGCGTGGCGCTGGCCCGGGCCATTCTGAAGGACGCGCCCATCGTGGTGCTGGATGAGGCCACGGCCTTTGCCGACCCCGAGAACGAGGCCATGATCCAGAAGGCCTTTGCCGCGCTGACAAAAGAGCGCACCGTCATCATGATTGCCCACCGTCTGTCCACGGTGGTGGGGGCGGACAGGATCATCGTTCTGGATTCCGGTAAGGTTTCGGAACAGGGAACGCATGAGGAACTGGTAGCTGCGGGCGGCCTCTACGCCCGGATGTGGGCGGATTACAATCAGGCCGTTCAGTGGAAGATCTCCGCGGAAAAGGAGGGCAAATAAATGTTCGGAAAAGACTTTCAGCGCAAATACGCCCTTTCAGAGCAGGGAGTAAAGAATGTCAAACAGGGCACGTTCTGGACCGTGATCGTGAACCTGGTGGTCATGGGCGGCATGGGTATCCTGTTTCTGATGATGTCCCGCTACATGGACACGCTGACCACAGGCGCGGCGCTCCCCAGGGCGTTGCCGATCCTGCTTCTGGTGCTGGCCTTTGTCGTGCTCTCGTTTCTTACACATCTGCAGCAGTATAAGGCCACCTACGGTCTGGTGTACGGCGAGGTGAAAAACGTCCGTATCGGCCTGGCCGAGCGCCTGCGCAAGCTGCCGCTGGGCTACTTCGGCAAGCGGGATCTGGCGGATCTGACAGAGACCATCATGGGCGACGTGAACCGGCTGGAGCACGTCTGGTCCCACTGCCTGGGCTATCTCTACGGCTCTTACGTCTCCACGGCCATCATCGCCGTGATGCTCTTTGCGTATAACTGGAAGCTGGCGCTGGCCTGCCTCTGGGGCGTGCCTGTGGCCTTCGCGCTGCTCTTCGGCAGCCGGAAGCTTGCCAGGCGCAATTCCGAGATCACCAAGGCCGCCGGGATCCAGGTCTCCGACGGCATCCAGGAAACGCTGGAGAACATCCGGGAAGTGCGGGCCACCAACCAGGAGGATCGCTTCCTGAAGGAACTGGGCGACAAGATCGATCATCATGAGGCGACCATGATCCGCGGCGAGCTCTCCACCGGCATTTTCGTGAACGCGGCCAGCGTCATCATGCGTCTGGGTGTGGCGACCACGATCCTCACCGGCACGACGATGATCCTCTCAGGCCAGATCGACTTTATGACCCTCTTCATGTTCCTGCTGGTCATCACCCGTGTCTACGCGCCCTTCGATCAGGCGCTGGCGCTGATCGCCGAGATGTTCGTCTCTCAGGTCTCCGCCAACCGGCTCATGGAGATCCAGGATGCCAAGACCGCCGAGGGCGCGGAGCGCTTTGCGCCCCAGGGGCATGACATCGTGTTCAACAATGTAGGTTTTGCCTACAAGGTGAATTCCGGCGAAGCCGGAAGAGAGGGCGGCCTGGGCCGCGATGACAAGCAGGTTCTGGGCGGCGTGAGCTTTACTGCCAGGGAAGGAGAAGTGACCGCGCTGGTCGGCCCATCCGGCTCCGGCAAGAGCACCTGTGCCCGGCTCGCGGCCCGGCTCTGGGACATCGACAAAGGCTCCATTGAGGTGGGCGGCGTGGACATTGCCACTGTTGATCCCGAGGTGCTGCTCACGGACTACGCCATGGTGTTCCAGGACGTGGTGCTGTTTGATGACACGGTGATGGAGAACATCCGCCTGGGTCGTCACGGTGCCACAGATGAAGAGGTGATTCGCGCGGCCAGGGCGGCCAACTGCGAGGAGTTCGTCAGCAAGCTGCCCCGGGGCTACGATACGCCCATCGGCGAAAATGGCGCAAAACTCTCCGGAGGTGAGCGGCAGCGGATATCCATTGCCCGCGCGCTGCTGAAAAACGCGCCTATCGTTCTTCTGGATGAAGCAACCGCATCCTTGGATGTGGAGAACGAGACAAAGGTTCAGGGCGCTCTGTCCCGTCTGCTGCAAGGCAAGACGGTTCTGGTCATCGCCCACCGGATGCGCACCGTGGAGGCGGCAGATCACATCGTCGTGCTCTCCGAGGGCAAGGTCGCCGAAGAAGGCCGACCGGAAGATCTGCTGCAAAAAGATGGAGGCATCTTCCGCCGTATGGCTGAGCTGCAGACTGCCAGCGCCGGCTGGAGCATTTGAGAGTAATCGAAGCGCCATCACCGTGTTTGAGTGATTGAAGCAATCGCATGGCCGTCGTTCCGTCGTTTTTGATGAACAGCAGGCGACAGCAAAAAACATACCGCATGCCCTTGCAAAATGGTGGCCTATCCGCTATAATGGTTAGCGGTGTCTAACGAGCCTTGCTTGCCCATCGTACAGTGACCCGATCATGGACATCTGTGCGATGGGCATTTACAATATATGGCGGTTAGACGCCGCTAACATCGAGTTTGGACGATGCAGTCTTGCCGTGGAGGGAGAGTGGGTGCCGTGAAAAAGAAAGAGGTTCTCGGCGTTTTTGCGGTGTTTGGGATCGGTGCGCTGGAGTTTTTGATCACCTTCCAGCTGTATCGCGGCGTTCGGAGCGGGTCTGTTTTGTCTGTGCGCCATGCCGCCGCGCAGCCCATGCTTTTTCTCCTGCAATGCCTGCGTGAATGTCTGCTTCCCGCCGCACTGCTGCTGTTGTTTGCCGTTCTGCTGAAAAAGGATTTTTCTTCCGCGCTCTATTTCAGACTGCGGGGAAAATGGCAGCGTACAGCGGCAGCAATACTCGCAGCGGCGATTCTGGGATTCACCCTCTACGGTCTCGCTGCAAAACCGAATAAGGCGTCCATTCTTGTCAGCCTTCTATATTACCTTGTGGTCATCGCCTTTTCCGAAGAATTCGTCATACGGGACGCCTGCACGTATTTCCTGCGGGACAGTTCGTGGCCGCTTCGCTATCTGCTGCCGAACGGCATTTTCGCCCTGCTGCATCTGTTCCTGTTCGCGGAGTGGGGCGAGATCGGCGCGGAGGTGCTGATCCGGTTTTTCACAACGGGAACGTTTTTCGGCTATCTTTCCATGGGCTGCCTGTTTCAGCTTTTTAAGGAAAAATCCGGCTCCCTCTGGCTGCCGGTGCTGCTGCACGGCCTGATGGACTATTCGGTGATCCTGAAATACTGAGTATGCGCCGGGTCAGAAAGGAAGAAAAACCATGAACGCAAAAGAAACGCTGTATGAGACCAAGATTTCCGATGCCCGCTGGTGGGCCTATGACATCCCGGGAAACGCGGGATGGATCGCCTATCTGGCCTGCCTGTTCCATAGCCTGAAGCGCGGGTTGAACACATTCAACATGGCGGCGCTGCTGCCCGGCGGCCTGATGGGGCTTGGTGTCGGAGAGCTTATCAGCGAGCGCATCGCCGGGCTTGACCGGGTGCTGCCGAAGCGCCGCCTGCTGCGGGGCTTCGGTGCGCTGACCACGGGCGGAATCGGCGGCATGATCGTCTCCGCCTTTGGACTTGCAACGCAGAAGGAAAAGAAACATCCGGCCATCATGCTGGCGGGCTCCGTCCTCTGTGCCCTGTTCGCCGGGCTCTGCTGGCAGGGATACAAGAAAAGATGAGCGGCAGTAAAGACGGAAAAGCCGCGGAGGAGGAGCAGAAGCATGTCTTTGAAATATGAAGTGTTAAAACGCCTGGTCAAAGCGTCGGGGATCAAGAAACGCTGCACGGGCAAAAGTACCGAAGAGCTGCTGGAGGACCGCCGGAGGCAAAATGCCCGAAACCGCATCCCCGAGCTGAAGGACGACGCCTTCACCATCAGCCGGATCGAGGTCATGGGCTTCCCGGTACTGAAGCTGATCCATAAGCATGGCGCGGATCATGCCAATCTGTTCCTGATCGGTGGCGGCATGATCAGTGCGCCGAGACCCGGTTCTATCAGAAAGGCCCTGCGCTTTGCCAAAGAGACGGGGCTGGATCTCTTTGTGCCGTACTACCCGCTCTGCACAGAATACCCCATCACCAAGGCCTATGAGATGATCCACGAGACCTATCGGGTAATGCTGCGCCATTATGCGGCTGACCGGATCTCCGTCCTCGGCACCTCCTCCGGCGGGAATCTGGCGCTGGGCATGGTGCCGTATATCCATGACGGGCATGCAGACACCCCGATGCCGTCGTATATCATGGCGATTTCTCCCGGTACCTGCGTGGACGGCGCGGAGGAG
>Ga0256405_10006669_pt1 | contig 18186 bp, 16 predicted proteins | sample RumenRJG_02DNA_FD_189096 | JGI IMG/M metagenome (GOLD analysis project Ga0256405, IMG submission 189096) | Bovine rumen microbial communities from Lethbridge, Alberta, Canada - RJG_02 | ecosystem: Host-associated > Mammals > Digestive system > Stomach > Rumen | place: Canada: Alberta... | reverse complement strand
CCTATATGCTGTCCACCCCATAGAATCAGCATCTGACGCCGGCAATCCGGAATACATCCGCAAGCCTCTCCAGAGCCGCTTTCAGCGTTTCGTCTTTTTTGGCAAAATGAAAACGGATGTAATTGTTCACCGGTTCTTTGAAGAAGCTCGAACCCGGAACCGCTCCCACCCCGACTTCCCGGGCCAGCCATTCACAGAATGCAAGGTCATCCGAAACCCCGAATTCACTGATATCCATCAGGACATAGTAGGCTCCCTGGGGCACATTGTGCGTCAGTCCGATCTCGTCCAGGCCTTTGCAGAACAGATCTCTCTTCTTCGTATAAATCGCAAGCAGTTCTTCATAATACTCCATGCCGAAGCAGAGGCCTGTCACGACAGCCTCCTGCAGAGGGGCAGCCGCCCCGACCGTCAGAAAATCATGCACCTTCCGGATCCGGTCTGTGATTTCCGGCGGTGCTATGGTGAATCCCAGACGCCAACCGGTGATAGAATAGGTTTTGGAAAGGGATCCTGTACTGATCGTCCTCTCTCTCATGCCGGGCAGGGATGCGATATAGATATGATGATACGGCGCATAAACGATATGTTCATACACTTCATCCGTGATCACATACCCATCGTAACGCTTTACAATATCCGAGATGGTTTCCAGCTCCTCCAGGGAGAATACCTTCCCGCTCGGATTGGACGGATTGCAGAGCACCAGTGCCTTCGCGCCGTCCTTAAATGCGTCTTCGAGAAGCTGCGGGTCAAAGGAAAACTCTGGAGGAACCAGCGGTATGTATATCGGCTGCGCTCCGGACAGGATCGTATCCGCCCCGTAGTTTTCATAGAAAGGCGAAAAGATGACCACACGATCTCCCGGATTTGCAACGGTCATCATTGCTGCCATCATAGCCTCTGTCCCGCCGCAGGTGATCATCACTTCCTCCTCCGGATCGATCGAAAAACCCATGAGAGCAGACTGTTTCGCCGCCAGTGCTTCCCGCGTATTTTTCGCTCCCCAGGTGATGGAGTATTGATGATATTCCTCTTTTGCCACCTCTTTCAGACGGTCCGTTATGGCCGCGGGGGGATCAAAGTCAGGGAAACCCTGCGACAGGTTGATTGCCTCGTACCGGGCACAGATTCGTGTCATACGGCGGATGACCGAATCCGTAAAAGACGCGGTTCTCTCAGAAAGAGGCTTCATGCTTTTTTCCTCCTGATATCACAGATATCCATAATAAGGCTGCTGGGATACCGCTGCATGCACCCAGCGGATCAACGTGATGAAATCATAAACCGGCAGGGAGCTTGCGCGCTGGATTGCCCAGGCATAAGGAGGCAGATCAGAGCATTCCAGAAGAATCGCGCCGATCCCGGGATACTCACTGCGGATCTTCTTCCCAAGCGCCATCAGGTCTGCGGTAAGCCGGCCATTGTCAAGCTCTGTCTTTCCCCAGCGGATCGGAGCAAAACTCTCCCATCTCCCCACATCAAAAATTATCACATCTTCGCAAGAAGCTCCAACCTTTTCCAGAAGTTCCTGCGTGACGCTCTCCCCGCTGGCCGCCAGGACGCCGATCTTCTTCCCGTTTTTAAGGCCGGTCCGAATGATCGGAATCTGGCAGAGACTTGACAGATACACCGGAATCTGAACCGCTCCGCATACATCTTCCTGAAAATGCGCGAAAAAGCCACAGGCACCGATAATCGCCCGGACCCCTTTCTGCTCCAGCCGGACCGCCGCCTGCACGATCTCGTCCCGGATCGCCGCATCTCCCCGGAAGAGTGCCTCGATCTCAAAGGCCACCTCTTCATAGAGCACAGGAAACGGATATGTCAAAGCGTTCACCACATTTCCCGGAAGCTTCGGATAGTCCAGTTTGACAGCGATGATCCCGATGGTGAATCCGGCCGTTGTATATGCAGACCGTGAGATTGTCCCCATCAGCTCTTTCATAGTCTGAAGACTGACATATGTGTCTGAATGAGTGCTTCCCTTTTCCATCTCCCCCCAGTCTCCCTTCATTCAGGTTTATATAGTTCCTTCATTCAGATACTGAAGCAGCTCTTCCTTATCCAGATGGCCGATCCCCAGATCCTCCAGCTTTACACCGGTCCCATAAAAATCCTGACCGGTCATGACAGACGCGATGGTAATCATGGAATCGATCACCGGTGTCGCGATGCCGAATTTCTTACCCAGTTCATGATAGACATGGCAGCCAACCGGCACATCCTCCGTGATATAGCGGTTCTGGATGGTGAACGGGCCGGTTGTGAATCCGGTTGCCCACTGCTCGTCAAACGGGACGATGCACCCTTCTCCCATGTATTCCGGCCCCAGGATGCTGGCCCTTGAGAAGAAGTCTTCTCTGGGATAGCGGGCAAGGTCTACACCGATCGCCTCTGCCAGAGCCGTTTCCTCTTCATAGAATGCCACCTGCACCTCAGAAAGGGAGGGGCAGAACGCATGGGAATAGATCGAATACTGGTACCGGTCATGGCCTCCGTATATCCTTCCGAAGTTCTCCATGACGGAAGCCCCGAGCACCATTCCGGGAACATGGATCACCGGGTTGACATTGGAGAAGCCGATATCCAGCACCGTTTTCCCCCTGACCGGGCCGTCTCCCTGCGTGATGGAATCAAAACAGCCCAGATAACGGGTACTCTCCAGCAGGTCATCCGAGTCCGAATCCGGCAGCGCTGCGCCGCGCAGCGTGATCGCACGGTAAACCAGGTACTGTTCCGGTGTCGGGACACCACCCTCTGTCACGATTCTTGTGCCATAGGGGGCGCTGGACCATCCACCGACGATCACCCTCGCTGTACTCCCGATCTCCCGCAGCTTCTTGCGAAGCCGCAGGGATCCGTAGTTATCAGGGATGATATGTACGATCTGCCCGTCTTTCAGAAGAGGAGCAAGCTGTTCAAAAAATGCCTCGTGTGCCACGGACGGGATGCAGACCAGGATCAGCTTCACTCCGTCGACAGCTTTGGCCATGTCATCCGTGACCATATCAAACTTTGCATTGCCCAGACGTGAAAACCCGTATTTGTTTTTGGGAGTACCCACAAGCGTCACGCCTGTTTTCTCCAGATACTGCAGTGATTTCTCAGCAAATGGCTGAATGTCGAAGAGTCTTACCGTATTTCCCGCCAGTTTACAGTCCGCTGCGCAGGTACGGCCCACGCTTCCTCCGCCCAATATGGCTATCGGGTATCTTCCGATGTCAGTAAAGTCGTACATGATCATCCTCCTGTCTGTTGCAATGTGTTTATGAAGTTATGGTTGAGATGCCCATCAGACGGATGGGTCTTCTCAACCATGCCAAACTGATAATAGGGTCAAAAGACTGCTACCACTGCTCCGTCATAAGTTTCATTGATAAACGTTCGGATATCATCCGAGATGATTGCCGCTGTCAGCGCTTTCGTCTTCAGGCTCTCTTCCTCCCCGGCCTTCACCACTATCAGGTTTGCGTAGGTCAGCGCCGCGTCGGACGCTGCATCCTCGTTAGCAAGCAAACGGTCACGGATGTCTGCGTCGATGGCATAATTGCCGTTCACGACAGCGAAGTCCACCTCATCGATCACGCGTGGCGTCTGGGCAGCTTCCATCTCAAGGATCTCAATATTGTAGGGATTCTCTTCAATATTGAGCACCGTCGCCTGAAGGCCAACACCTTCCTCCAGCCTGATCAGACCGTTTGCCTCCAGAAGCTGCAGCGCCCTTGCCTCGTTCGTTGTGTCGTTCGGAACAGCGATCACAGCACCGTCCTGTATCTCGTTGAGAGAGCCGGTCTTTCCGGAATAGATGCCGAGCGGCTCAAAGTGGACTGCAGCCACTGCACTCAGTTCCGTTCCGTTCTGCTCGTTAAAATCTGCCAGATAGGGATAGTGCTGGAAATAATTCGCATCCAGGTCACCGGCTTCAAGCGCGTTATTGGGCTGTACATAATCCTCATAAGTGACGATGTCGAGTTCCCAGCCCGCCTCGCTCAGCTTCTTCTCGATCGCCTCGGCGACTTCACCATGCGGTGTGGGAACAACGCCGAATGTGATCGTATTGTCATCATTCTCCGGGGACGGGATCTCCTCATTCACTTCCACCTGGAACCATGGCTCACTTCCCGTCTCTTTTTCTGCCTCTGCCTCCGTTTTGTCAGCTGCCTCTGCTTCTGTTTCGTCAGCTGCCGCAACAGGAACACCGCCTTCTACTACAAGGCTCTCCTCATAGTCCAGTCCGTATGTGTCCGCAAGGGTTTCTTCATAATCTTTGTGGAAGAATTCCTCCTCCGCGAGGGATTTGATCTCTTCATTGATCCAATTCAGCAAAGTCTCATTTCCCTTTGAGACGGCGGGAGCGATCGTATCCTGACTTCCGAGTGACGGGATGCCGACTGTATAGCCCGGATTCTGGAGGGAGTACGCAATCACTTCCGTATTGTCATTGGCCCAGGCCGCCGCATTGCCATTTTCCAGAGCATTCTTTGCATTCGCATAGGTATCGTACTTCTGGAGCGTGATCTCCGGATAGTTCTCGATGAGATAGGTTTCCGCAGTCGTCCCGGATATGACGATCACTTCATCATCCGGCTCAAGCTCATCCAGAGTTTCGATCACACGGCTGTCCGGCGACACAACCCCCAGAGCCACGTTCATATACGGAAGCGCGAAGTCGACCTTCTGCGCACGCTCTTCCGTGACAGTGAAATTGGCGAGGATGATATCGACTTTTCCGGTTTCCAGGTACTCCACACGATTCGCTGCTTCGGTCGGCACAAACTCTATATCCACTCCAAGGTCTTCGCCGATCCGATTCGCAAAGTAGACATCATATCCCTGATAGTCTCCGTTCTCATCCACATATCCGAACGGATTCTTATCCGAGAATACACCGATGTTGATCGTGCCGCTCTCCCGGATCTCATCCAGTGTCCGGTAGATCACATCTTCTGCAGGTGCAGCAATGGTAAATGATGCAGTCAGAAGTGCAGCGGTAAAGATACTCGCAAGCTTATGTATTTTTCTCATAATAACCTCCTCCATTTGCAAACCGTAAGATTATATCTGTATTGATTCTTTCGTGGTTTTGTATTGTCTGTTTATTCTGTTTATGATGAACGTTTTCGCTCATATGTAAATGATTTTAAAAATGCCTTTGCCCGGTCTGTCTTCGGGGAATCAAAGAACTGTTTCGGTGTTCCTTCCTCTTTGATAATCCCTCCGTCCAGAAGCAGGATCCGGTCGGCAACTGCTCTGGCGAACTGCATCTCATGTGTGACGATGAGCATCGTCTTTCCCTGATCCGCAAGTCTAAGGATCACATCCAGCACTTCCCTCACCATCTCCGGATCCAGAGCTGCCGTCACTTCATCAAACAGCAGGATCTCCGGATGCATGCACAAGGCTCTCACTATGGCCACCCTCTGCTTCTGCCCCCCTGACAGCTGCCTCGGAAAGCTTTCCGCCTTATCCCTGAGACCTACGCGGGACAAAAGCGAGAGCGCCTCCTCCTTTGCCTCCTTTTTTCCACGCTTCTGAACCCTGACGGGAGAGAGCATGACATTGTCCAGTATGTTCAGGTGAGGAAACAATTCATAACTCTGAAATACCATTCCGATCTTCTGCCGGATGTCTGCAAGATTCCTGTTTCTCTTTGAAACCGGCTCTCCTCTGAGCCGGATCTCTCCGCCCTGGATATCTTCCAGAGCGTTGATACATCGTAGAAAAGTGCTCTTCCCGCATCCGCTGGGTCCGACGATCACTATGACTTCCCCTTCGTGCACCGTCAGGCTGATGTCGTTGAGAACCGTCAGATCGTCAAACCGCTTCACCAGATGTTCTATTGTCAAAACCGGTTCCGACACACGCTCACCTCCATCGTTTCTCCAAGGCTCCGGCCAGCAGGCTGAAAGGCCAGCAGGCAAGGAAATATAACAGGAATACGGTCAGATATACGCCAAACGCCGCATTCGGGCTGCTCATCCGGTTTGCCTCTATAATCTGCTGTGCAATCTTCAGCATCTCAACCACACCGATCATCAGGACAAGGCTGGTCGTTTTGATCATCCGGGTGATCAGGTTGATCGACAGGGGGATCAGCCTCCGTACGGTCTGGGGGAGTATGATGTACCGGTATGTCTGCATACCAGTCAGTCCCAGCGCATACGCGCTTTCATACTGGTGCTGTGGTATGCCGGTAACTGCCCCCCGCACGAGATCCCCCATCTCCGCCGTTCCCCAGAAAGAAAAAACGATTACCGCGGACATTTCGCCGGACAGGTTCCATCCGAATACTCTGGTAGTCCCGAAAAACACGATGAAGAGTAAAACCATCTGCGGCATAATCCGCACCACCTCAAGGTAACATCGGGTAACAGCCCTGCTGATGGGATTCTTCCAGGTCATCAGCATGCCCACTGCTATCCCGGCGAAGATGCTGATAAAGACTGATATCAGGCTGATCCTGAGCGCAGTTCCCAGACCTCCCAGGAGCCTTTCGAAGTTTTTTCCCTTCAGCAGGACATCAAGTCCCAAATCCGGCATAGCGCAGCCTCCTTTCCAGCAGCCGCCCGGCAAGGGATACCGGCAGCAGAATCAGAAGATAAAACACAACCAGCAGAAACAGACTTTCGGTTGTCTCGTAATAAAGACCGATCAGATCTTTTGCCGTGAACATCAGGTCCATCAGACTAATTGCCGAGAAGACACTGGTCTCCTTGAGCAGGAAGATAACATTTGCCATAAGAGCCGGCATGCTGATTGAGACCGCCTGCGGAAGAATCACATACTGAAGGGCTTGCCGCCTGTTCATCCCCAGACTGTACGCACTCTCCCTCTGAACCGGATCGATCGCATCGATACCGCTTCGGAAAGCCTCTGCCATGTAGCTTCCTCCGAGAAACGCAAGTCCTGCTACGCCGCATACCTCAGCATCTGTCCGCACTCCGATCTTCGGAAGCCCGTAATAGATAAAAAACAGCTGTATCAACAGCGGGGTATTCCTGCTGATCTCGATATATACGGAAGTGAACTGCCTCAGAACCGGGATTCTGTAGTTCTGCACCGCAGCACAGATAAGTCCGATCAAAACAGACAGGATGATCCCGGCAAAACCGATCCTGACGGTCAGCACTGCTGCTTTCCGGTACAGAGGCAGATACTTGATGATAAAGTTCCAATCCATGATGGCGCCCTTCTTTTACAGAGTCTTCTCCGCCGGAAGTCCCGGTGCATTCGCGCAAAAAAGCCCGGGCCTGCTCAATTGCTCCCGGGCAAAGTGCATACGCTTAAGCTTATCCGCATCCGTGTTACGTCACATAGAAGTGCAGAGGCATCTCGAAGAGCGCCCCGGCCGGATTACTTGCCCGGGAGTAAAGCATTCGGAAACACATGCCCTGATGCAGTTTTCCGCTCATGAGATTCAACATCCTCTTCTTCTCCTCAATAGTGTTTTCTAGTTTGCTTTTTCCTGATTAAGTTATACGGAGTTTAACACTATTAGCCTACTATGTCAATAGGTTTTTGTTGTTTCATTTCAAGAACGCCAACGGCGTTCTTGAACCAGAAGGCGAAGCTTCTCCGGATCACGCGAAATGACGGCTTCGTAATTTTCCAGTTGGTACCTGTATGATTTCTCCAGGGCGTCCTCACCCTCCGCGTCAATGTAGACTCTTTTTGCTGCTGTCATTCACATGCCTCCTCTTCATTAGATAACCCATTGCTTTCATCTGCCTGTAATCGCACTCCTCCTTCCCGGCAGAAGTGCATAGAAAAAGGACCGCTACACTTAGCGATCCTCAATTTCTGTCTCCCCCGTCTATTCAGTTTTCGACAATATCATTATACCCATGAAGATGTTTTTTTGTGTTTCCACTTAAAGGCACCTTGTTTCCAAACCTATATTTTTGTACCGATATGGCCAGCAGAAGACTGGCCGTTCTTTTCTTCTAATCATCTGGCAATAACTAGTTGGGTGTTCCGGAATCCGAAAAGACCTTGGAAAATAAAAGGCGCAGACACATGGAATAGAGTTCCAGAGTCTGCGCCGTTATGTGTCTCCTCCTTTTGTCCCACTTCAAGTAGATATTCACAATTCTTTATTAAAGATAATTTTCTAATAAAATCCGTTAAAAGCAGTTATAATCGATATCGCCCGTCAAATCAATTAAATGCACTAAAATCCGATACCGCCCGTTAAATCAATCAAATGTGCTAAAATCCGATACCGTCCGTCACAAGTATCCATCAAGAATTCACCAGTCAAAAAAACCGGATCTTCATGACTGCCTGCTCACCTCTACTATGTAAGCATCAACGGCATCATCCGGCAGGTCGCACAGGATCAGCGGCATGTAAGTGTAAGGCATATGATTGCGGATGATCACATTATCCACGCGCTTCCTGACATTGGGCTTAAATGTATAGGCATCCGGAAGGAAATCCTTATCCGAATCAAAATCGCAGTCTCTGAAATGCTCGTACAGCTTCAGGAAACGCGCATACTGCTCCGGATGGTTCAGCTTCAGATCCAGCCGGTCAAATTTAATATCCACGCCGGTCTTATCAAGGCCCGGTCCGACCGGTACCTGCGGTACGACATCCTCGTTGCTGTCAAAGCTGAACATCTTCATCCCGTCGCCGGTCAGACCGTTGCGGATATAATTCGGCGTAGCAAACGGATAGCAGAAGATGCATTCCCGCTCAGCCAGATCCGTACTGCTGATGCCGACCAGAGAAGCACATGCAGCGCCATAGCTGTGTCCCGTAATGAACAGGATCGTATTCTCCTTCGTCAGCTTCTGTGACCTGCAGTAAGCTCTCAGCTCATTCGTGGCATTGATCCCCGCATTATGGAAGCCTCCCGGCTCAGCCTTCGCATCAGAAATAAAATCCACGAATGAAGAGCTTCCGCGGAAAACAGCGGCCACCACTGTTTTCCCGTTAACAGTCTGGGCGGCGTTGTTTCACGAAAACCTGGCATATATTCACATTGCCGAAATAACGGTTTTCAGAGCAACTTCCGCTTTTGGATCTGCCCGATCTGCTGCGCAACCAGATTGTCGGCGTCAAAGCCCTCCACATCCAGCATTTCAGCGCAGATAAGCTCGGTCTCCGGGATGCCGAAGTATTCGGCGGCAAGGGTGTGCAGATACTGGTAGCTGAAATCCGGCAGATAGGGCCCGCCGGCCGTGGTCACATACCAGAGCTTTCCCGCCAGGCACAGGCCGTGCGGCCTGCCTGTTTCGGTATATTCCGAAACAAGCCCCGTCACATAGATATTTTCCAGATACAGCTTCAGGATCGCCGGGAAAGAGAGATCCCAATACGGCGCGGCGATGACAATCTCGTCTGCCTGCTGGAACTGCCTCGCCAGATCGAACATGGCGTCTGTGTAATCCGCTTCCTCGATCAGCCAGGTGCGGCGGTTGAGCCGCTCCTCGCTGAGGGGCTGCAGATCCATTTCTGCGAGCTTCACTTCCTCCTGCAGCCCGCCGAGACGCTCCAGCAGTGCCCGTGCAATCCGGTCGGTGCGAGACTCGCTCCGCGCGCAGGCGTTGATGTACAGTACCTTCTTCTCCATAGTTGTCTATCAATAGCCTTCCTTATTTTGTGTCAATCTATTTGGCTGTAATATCGATCTGGCTGGTGCCTAAATCATCCTCATAAATACGGAGATTGTACTGGTACTCCTTGTCACCGTCTATTATGGTGAATGAGGTGTCGCCGTAAGCGTGCGCCTGAATCAGAACCGTACTGTCTTCCCCGGTACCCGAAACCGAAATGTCAGCGATCCCGGTATTATCGACAGTCACTTCTGCATTTTCTGTCAATACGGGGTTATCGGGGAGAAACTGACTCGAAGAAAAGGCAACGTTCTTGGGGAGCAGCAGCATGACCGCAATGACCGCGGCCGGTACAAGCGCTCCTATAATCTTCTGCGATGCCTTCTCTGTAAAAGTATAGAGATAGAGAAACACCTGCAGGACACAAAACACGACCATGATCAGCAGGCTCGGAAACTGATGGATCACGTGTTTCAGACCGTCTTCGCAGAGATAGGCCAAAAGAATCAGCACCGGCATCAGAATGAGAAGACTGAGCCAGTTCTTTTTCTTGATGTACCAGCCAATATACGCGGCAGGAAACGTGCACAGCGTCAGAATGAACCAATGCTTATAGTACTGAAACAGTCCCCAGCCCTGCCATGAAAACGGGACCTGGAGCAGATAGATCAGCGGCTGACTGATCAGGAAAAACACAAAGGTCTTAAGCGCCGAGTCCAGAGGGCTTTTGGCGTTCGCGATGATAATGACAGCGAAAAAGATCCATGCCTCCAAGGTCTCGCCCATCCGCACAAAGGACGTGCCATGAAAGATCGGGAGAACCAGAAAAACAGTGGTTAAAACCGCCGCTCCGACGGCATACAGGATGATGCCGGGCCAGGTCAGGTTGATTCCACCATATAACTTGTCCGTAAATCTTCTCAATGCGCTTCTCTTTTCCATAATACAATCTCTCTTTTCTTGCGCTTTCCATGTTTCGGTTCATGAAATTCCGATTTCTCTGCATCATACCACTGAAGGGAGAAGGTGCGCCTGGACCAGGCAATGGAGATCCTGTCTCCATCCACCAGGTCCAGAGATCTGTTTCTGAAACTGAATAAATACTAGAATGCCGGTGTCAGGGAATACTGGGTCGTCGATCCGGATACGCAGTCAGTGATCGTCCACCATCTTGAAGATGAGGAGAATTACGTTCCGAAGATCTATACCTTCGAAGACTGCGTCCCTGTTGAGATCTCCGGCGGAAAATGCAGCATTGACTTTAATACCATCAGGAGGAGATGTCCTGCATGAATCGATTCCTACAGAAACATCGCCATGTAGAGCGGGAGCGTGATCTTCTTTCCGGCCCTTCCGACATTTCCATCAATTAGCTTATATCCGTATGGAATCTCCTCCCTTTCCAGCAGACGGTCCAATGATCGCGAACGGCTTCTGCCGGACTTTACCTCTATCGGAACGATGCCCTCTTCCCGCTCCAGGAGATATTCGATCTCGAAGGTTGCCTGCTCATTCTTCCTGAAGAACAGTTCCCTGTGCCCTCTCTTATAGAGCATCTCCGCGATCAGCGCCTCATAGATGCCCCCTTTGGCCTGCAGGGCTGCCTGCTGCCCGCTGCTCAGCAGGAGCGCCTTAAACGGGTAATCATACATCGAAGTCAGGAGTCCGATATCCGTAGGATAGAGGCGGAACTGTGTCATGTCCTGATGTACAGCGAGCGGCATTTCCAGATTCGTGACATTGCGGCACTCGACCGTAAGGTAAGCATTCCGGAGCCAGTCGACGCTGCTGCCGTATTTGCGGGCGTTTCCGCCCTTTTCTACTATGGAATACTGGAATTTATGGTTCGCTTTTGCCAGCTGCTCGGGAAGGGAAAAGTAACATTTTTCCGCCTTCAGTTTGATGTCCGCCGACGCGTAGTGCGCGATGTCATACCGGTAATCTGTCAGAATGGTCCTCAGCTTCTGATCTGTTTCCGCCATGGAGTTTCTCTCAATATATATGCTGACTGCTTCCGGCATGCCTCCCGTAACAAGATATGTGCGCAGATTCCTCATCATCTGATCATGGATCGGTGGCGCTACAGGAAGACATTTTTCAAAGCAGTCTCTCAGATGCGCCGTCACCGCTTCGGAAACACCAAGCGCCCACAGATACTCTTCGAAGTCCAGCGATGTCATATCCAAATATTCCACAGCTCCAACCGGATAGGAAGATGGCCGTTTGTGATCAATTCCGAGCATGGACCCGCTGACAAGTACCTTAAACCTTCCATCCTGCGCCCAGAACTTCAGGGAAGTGATAGCCTCAGGGCACTCCTGTATCTCATCCAGGAACAGCAGCGTTTTTCCCGGTTCGAACTTCGCCGTAGGCATATATACCGAGAAATTCATAAGCAGCGTCTCTACATCCAGGTTCCCGGAGAAAATGGCTGCCATGGCCGGCGTCTCAAGAAAATTAATCCTTACGTACTGGTTAAACTGCTCACCCAGGCGATCCGCAAGGAAAGTCTTCCCGACCTGCCTCGCGCCGCGGATCATCAGACATTTCCTGCTGTCCGAATCCGCCCATTGCCGAAGTGTCTCTTCTGCCTTTCGTCTAAGCATGGCCCCTCCCCGAAAACTGAAAAATATGTTTACACGCATATTTTAGCGCTTAAAAATATGCGTGTAAACATATTTTCATGGATCAGTATCCTGTCCGTTGCTCTTAAGAAAAGCAGGAAGACTAACAGCTTCAGAAAAGCTTCAGAAAAGTGCCGGATCGATTTCTTACAGACCTTGCACAGCACGCCGTGCGGCGTCACCAGCTTGACGACCGCTATGACATATCTGATTGTACCACATCAGACCAATTAATCCGATTATCATCATCAGTCTCTGGATTCGAATTTGGCTGCGCCAAAACACATAGAAAGGACGCGGGGGTTAACCTTCTCCCGTCCGTGATCACACACTTAGTCACACACTTTTGGATTCCTGAGGTCCGCGGTATTCCAGACACATCATAGTAAGATCATCAAACTGCTCTGCATCGCCGACAAAGGTGTCTACAGCGTTCCGGATACCGCCGAGAATGGCTTCCGGACTTTTATCCCCGCATGTATTCAGCGCTAAGATCATGCGTTCTGTCCCAAACATCTCCCCGTCGGCGGCCGTCGCCTCCGGAACACCGTCCGTATAGACAAAGAGCTTATCTGCTCATGTGAGCATGGCAGGCATCCTCGGGCTTATCGCTCATAAAAAGAAGGAACCGTCACACACGGACAGTTCCCTCCATTTTTGTTGTAAATAATTCAACCACGATATCTATGAATTTTAAGTTTTTCAGTGACTGTTTCGCCCCAAAGAAGAAGGAAGCGAATAACTACATGGAATTTTGCGATATTCTGTGATACTTCGCCGGTCGGGTAAAATCCCCGAAATCCGCATAGATACTGGAAAAACTGAGAAAATCGCGGCTGATCGGCATCCTCTTTAAAAGGTGCTAAATTCGCCTTATAACCCCATCTGCGCTGCAACCTCAGCTGCAAAGTCCTCATTCTTCTTTTCAAGGCCTTCACCGGTCTCGAAGCGAATGAATCCCTTCACCTTGACGTTAGCGCCTGCTTCTTTGCCGGCCTGGGCAACATACTGCGCCACAGTCTGCTTTCCGTCTTCCGCCTTGACATAAACCTGATCAAGCAGGCAGATCTCCTTGAGCTCTTTGTTCAGTCTTCCCTGAACTGCTCCGTTGATCACCTTCTCCGGCTTGCCGGCCATCTTCGGATCTTCCGCGATCTGCTTTGTCAGGATCTCGATCTCCTTGTCCTTGAACTCCTGCGGAACCTCATCAGCACTGGTGTACTGCGGTCTGAGCGCTGCAACCTGCATCGCGACGTTCTTGCCGATCTCACGGACAGCTTCGTTGTCAACATCCGTCTCAAGGTCAACGATCGAGACGATCTTTCCACCCATGTGCGTGTAGGCAACAACGACACCGTTCTTTTCCTCAACCTGCTGGAATCTGCGGATCTTCAGGTTCTCACCGATGACTGCGATCTGTGCGGCAAGCACTTCCTCAACACTCTTCTCCGGATCGATCTTACTGGGCTGCTTCATGAATTCTTCCAGTCCGCCCGCAACTGTATTCAGCGCATGCTCGGCAACCTGCCTGACATAGTTCTGGAACTTCTCATTCTTCGCGACGAAGTCTGTCTCAGAATTCACTTCAACGACGACAGCCTTCTTTCCATCCTCGGAGACCGCTGCCATCGAAACACCTTCTGCCGCGATACGGCTGGCCTTCTTCTGTGCAGTAGCCAGTCCCTTTTCTCTCAGCCATTCGATCGCCTTCTCAATATTGCCCTCAGAAGCCATCAGGGCCTTCTTGCAGTCCATCATGCCCGATCCGGTCATCTCTCTGAGTTCTTTCACCAGTGCTGCTGTGATAGCCATAATTCATTCTCCTTACATATCTGTGAAAGATCCCGCTTTTTGCGCAGGATCCATATTCTCTGTGAAATGATTACTCTGCCGGAGTCTGCTCCTCTTCACCCGCGTAATCAATTCCTTCTCCTGTGAATACCTGGTTCTCGATCGGTGCAGCACCCTCTGCTCCCTGCTTTGCCTCGATCACCGCATCCGCCATCTTGGAAACGATCAGTCTGACAGCACGGATCGCATCGTCATTGCCCGGGATCACATAGTCCAGATCTTCCGGATCACAGTTCGTATCAGCAATTCCGATCAGCGGAATGCCCAGAGCATGTGCTTCCTGAACACAGATGTGCTCCTTCTTCAGGTCAACGATAAAGATCGCGTCCGGAAGCTTCTTCATCTCTTCGATGCCGCCAAGGTTCTTCTCCAGCTTCTCAAGCTCCTTCTCAAGCTTGATGACTTCCTTCTTCGGAAGCACCTGGAAGGTACCGTCTGCCTGCATCTTCTTGATATCCTTCAGCCTCTTGATCCGGCTCTGGATGGTCTTGAAGTTGGTCAGCATGCCGCCGAGCCATCTCTCGTTTACATAGTACATACCGCAGCGCTCTGCTTCCTGTCTGATGGAATCCTGCGCCTGCTTCTTGGTACCGACGAAAAGGATCGATCCGCCGTTTGCAGCGATATCGCCGATTACATTGTAAGCATCATCAATCATTCCTACCGTCTTCTGCAGGTCGATGATGTAGATGCCGTTGCGCTCCGTATAGATATAGGGAGCCATCTTCGGGTTCCATCTCCTGGTCTGATGTCCGAAATGGACACCTGCTTCCAGCAGCTGTTTCATGGAAAGTACACTCATGTTCAATTCTCCTTCTGGTTTGTACTTCCGCATGTTTCCGATCCGCGGGAACCTTTCGGCACCGCCCGCAGAATCCACACGCGTGTTTTTTCAGCAACTCAAATAATATATCACGCAAGCTTCCCGGATGCAACCGCTTTCTTTCCTGCTCCGGCAGCTTGTTTTATTCTCTTCTCAGTGCTTCGATCGGATCCAGATTCGAAGCCTGTACAGAGGGAAGAAGTCCGAATACGATACCGATGACCATGGAAAACAGCACGGCAATCAATGCTGCCGGCCAGTTGATGCCGACCAGAATTCCTGTGAATCTGTGGATCAGCTGGCTCATGGCGATTCCTGCTCCTACTCCGAGCACTCCGCCGAGGCTGGTCAGCACAGCCGCTTCCGTCAGGAACTGCCACAGAATTGCCCCTTTCCTCGCGCCGATTGCTTTCTTCAGACCGATCTCATTGGTACGCTCTGTCACCGACACCAGCATGATGTTCATGACGCCGATTCCTCCGACCAGAAGTGAGATGCCGGCGATCCAGATCAGCTGCAGGTTGGATGCGTTCGCCAGTTCTTGCTGCTTCTTCACGATGCCCAGCAGGTCTTCCGCACTGTAGGTAATGGTGGAGTTTTTATTTGTGATCGTATCGTTGAGGATATTGGCCGTTCTCTGCCCGGCCTTGGTCATTTCCTCCGTGCTGGTCGCCTTGACGACCACATTCTCCGGTTCATCATACTGAAATACAATCGGCCATGTGGTCTTTGGCATGAAGAAGATTCCGTTGGAACCGTCATCGTTGGTATAGTAGTCATCCAGGTCCTTGATGTTCGGCTCGTAGGTAGAGGTCTTATAGACAACACCCACTACCGTAAATGGCTGGCTGTTGATCTCAACGGTCCGGCCCAGCGGATTCGCACCCTGGAACAGGTTGTCCGAGGCGGTCTGATCCACAATGATGACCCGGCGGAAATCGTCATAGTCTGACTGGAGAAACTCTCTTCCGGTCCGGATCGAGTAACTGAGCGTATCAAAATAATCCATGTCGATGCCGTAGATATTAAACTCACTCAGAGATTTGTCTTTGTAGTAAACGCCGTCTGTCACAAACCGCGTGGTATAGCTCGTTACCTTCTCGACATTCTCCAACGCCAGAATCTTCTGTCTGGTCTCCTCCGAGATGACCGGAATTCCGGTCGGGATCGAGGAGGAATCGTAGATCTGATAGCTTTCACCGCCCTGGCTCAGATTGACATTTACCGTATTGTTTCCGGATCCAACCAGCTGATCCCGCAGGGCATTGTTCGTCCCCTGAATCGTAGAGACAATCGCAATGATTGAGGCGATTCCGATGATAATTCCCAGCATGGTTAGGAAAGACCGCATCTTATGCGACCAGATCCCCTGAAATGCAAGTCGTATATTCTCTATCATGTGCTTACTCTCTTAAAAGTCTTCGCCTTCTACCGCTGTCAGATACTCGACTTCCACAGTCTGTGCGCCTTCCTCCACGCCATCTCCGTACGGAAATGCGATACAGTCTCTCGGCGTCAGGCCGGACTTTATGGTGATGGTACCCCAGTTGTTGGCACCTACCTCCAGATACCTCTTCTCAAGCAGACCGTCCTCTCCCCGGACGAAGCAATAGCTTCTTCCGTTGTTGTCCGTTCTGATAAAGTACTCCTCCAGGCTAAGCCCGTCGCTCAGCATCGGATCTGAGTAGCTGGATGCGCTCGAACCCGACAGGGACAGATCCACGTAGGAATCGACCTCCAGCCCGTCCGCATTCTCGATATAAGCCAGGAACGGATAATACGACGAATTCGTGTTTCCATCCCCATATCCGTAGAAGTTGTTGCTGGAATCCTCCGGATATTCCGAGATCTCGACGATCTCCGCAGTGAAGGTGCTGCCGGTCTCATAAGAAGTTCCGGTAATCGTATTTCCGACCTTCACCGTATCGAGCGCAAGCTCATTCACGGAGCCTTTTACATACAGGCCGGCCTTGCCGGTGATCGTGATAAATGAATTCCCGGACGCCGATTCCAGCGTGCCTGCACTCTTCACGATTCCATCCATCGTCGCATAGACGATCTTTCCTTCCAGAATCTTCTTATGCTCCTTGATCCCCAGCTCCGCTTCACGGATCTGAAGCTCCGTCTCCTTGATATTCTTTTCCTGCTCCTTGATGGCCTCCGCCAGCTCCTCGGCTGTATAGCCCAAACCATCATCGCCGTCATCTCCGCTCGGTGCCGGTGTCGTCCAGATTTTTCCTTCCGTGGAGATTTCCGGATTGATGTTGGTCGGCTCCTCCAGCACATAGTTTTCATTCACTTTGAGTGCTGCGCCGCGGAGGAAATCAATCATTGACTCTCCGGAGAAAAGCGCCTGGTTCATTCCGGAGTAAAGATCCCGGAATTCAATGGAATTCGTGGCAGGATTGTACAGCCACATATCCTGAGGCAGGCTTGCAAGCTCGTTTACAGCTGCTTTCACGGCAGCCTCATTTGCGCTTGCCCAGGTCGGATCGACCGATGCAGAATCGGAACTATCCGGATTCAGAGACAACATTGTATGAATAAAATGATATGCGCAGAGCCTCTCATACGCTGTCTGCATGACAGATGCAGTGGCTTGTCCTACCTGGCTGATCACTTCCGGAGAGACCGCATAAGCTGTAACGATTACATTCTCCCCGAACAGATCCGTTGTCTCATGCTCACTTGACTGTGCAAAAGAATTCCGGAACTTGTCGATCGCGGCATTGATTGCACTGATCTGGGAACCAATCGTATTCCAGTCGCTGTCCACGGCAAGTGTGATATTATTCACCTGTGAGAGGAAGTTGTTGATCTCCGCAATGATATCGAGGCTTTCCCCGACCACTTCTTCCTCATCTTCGATCAGAACATCTCCTTCAAAATTGGTTTCCGGAGTAATCGCCGGAGGAGGGGTTGTAGTTTCCGTGGAATCAGATTCGTAAGTTTCATCTTCCTCTGCTGCCGACAGCGAAGCAGAATCCGTCCCTTCCGGGTTCTCCTCCTCCATCGCCGATATCAGTGCAGGGTCCGTCTCCGCCGGGTCTGTCTCACTCAGTGAGGAAGCCAGGGCGGGAGCATCTGCCTCATCGCCGGCCCCATTGCCTTCTTCATCAAAGATTCCATCCTGGATCGTAGTGGTATCCGCTATGTCCTCGTCTCCGATCAGAGCATCCGCAACGCTCTCCTCGTCCGCGGCAATCGCATCCGGAATCACGCTCTGAACCGTTTCCTGGTCGCTGGTGTCGAAAAGGTCTGATGCTGTCAGGGGAGCATCCACGCTCTCCTCATTCTCCGGCAGCAGATCATCCCAGCTTTCGGC
>Ga0256405_10006668_pt1 | contig 18188 bp, 4 predicted proteins | sample RumenRJG_02DNA_FD_189096 | JGI IMG/M metagenome (GOLD analysis project Ga0256405, IMG submission 189096) | Bovine rumen microbial communities from Lethbridge, Alberta, Canada - RJG_02 | ecosystem: Host-associated > Mammals > Digestive system > Stomach > Rumen | place: Canada: Alberta | collected... | reverse complement strand
GCTAATCCAATTAAAGGAAATGAGGGCCCATTGTTCTCTGTAAAGTTGAAAGCAGCCGAGAATCTGCAGTCTGGTACTTATGAGATTAAGCTGACGAAAATCAAATTCACGACTGAAGATAATGTTGGTAAAGAATTTGCTGATGCTACAGCAACATTCACTGTTGCTGGTGGTTCTGTTCCTCCTGTTGTTGAGAAATATACCTATCAGTTTGTTTCCGATGGCGTAGTCCTTTCTTCGGGTGAGCTTGCAGAAGGTGAAACTCTGACTGCACCTGCAGATCCTGCCAAGGATGGCTATACTTTCAAGGGCTGGAATCCTGCTTTTACAGGCACGATGCCTGCAAGCGATGTTATCTATCAGGCAGTATTTGAAGAGGTAACTCCCGTAACTCCAGAAGAGGATCATGTATCCATATCTATCCAATCAGCAGAAATTACTGCTGGTGCGGAGCTTGATTTGCCAATCAGCTTGGTGAATGAACTTACTTACAAGGCCTTCCAGATGGAGATTGTTCTTCCTCAAGGTATTACTCCAGTATATGAAGATGACGAGCTTGCGATTGAACCGACAAGCAGAATGCATAAGAACCATAGTTTTACAGATGAATACAGAGCAGGAGAAAATATTCTTGGCTTGGTATGCGTGTCGTTGAAAGCTAATCCAATTAAAGGAAATGAGGGCCCATTGTTCTCTGTAAAGTTGAAAGCAGCCGAGAATCTGCAGTCTGGTACTTATGAGATTAAGCTGACGAAAATCAAGTTCACGACTGAAGATAATGTTGGTAAAGAATTTGCTGATGCTACAGCAACATTTGCTGTTACTGCTCTTCCTGTTGTGAAATACAGCTATCAGTTCGTTTCTGATGGTAATGTTCTTTCTTCTGGCGAGCTTGCAGAAGGCGACTCGTTGGCAGCTCCTGTTGCAGAGAAGATTGGCTATACCTTCAACGGTTGGACTCCTGAGTTTGCAGGAACGATGCCTGCTGAAAATGTGACATATGAAGCCCAGTGGACTGTGAATCAGTACACGATGACCTTCGTTTTGGGTAATGGTGAGAATGATGTTGTGAAGAATCTGGACTACGCTAGTGATCTTGAGGCTCCTGTGCCAGCTAAATTAGGCTATACCTTTGATGGTTGGACTCCTGATGTACCGGCAACTGTTCCTGCTTATAGCATGACTTTCAATGCTAAGTGGCAGCGTAATTCTTATAAGTTTGTTGTTACTATTGATGGCGTAGCTGTGAGCACGGAGACAGTTCTCTTTGGTGATTCTCTTAACGTTCCTGCTAATCCCACGAAGGAAGGTTATACTTTCACCGGTTGGGATCCTGTGATTCCTAAAGTAATGCCTGCAAATGATCTGGAGGTGAAGGCCGTGTTTGAAATTAACAAGTATTGGGTTACCTTCATCATTGATGATAAGGAAACAAAGAGCCAGATGGAATATGGCGCAGCAATCGTTGCTCCTGAAACTCCTGAAATCGAAGGAATGCGTTTCATGAAGTGGGCTCCGGCATTGGATGCAACTGTTCCTGCCCGTGATGTGACCTACGAGGCTATCTATGCACTGGTTGTCGTTGACACTGTCTATAAAGAGGTACACGACACTGTCCGTGTAGAAGTTGAGGTGAGCACTCTGCAGCAAGTTGATGCTCCATTCATCGACGTGGATAAGGACGGTAAGATTGTGTTGAGCTGCCACCAGAAGGATGCTCAGATCTACTACACCACTGACGGAACAGATCCTACAGAGGCTTCTCAGCTCTACAGCGAGCCATTTGAAGTACCTGCGAACGCTACTGAGATTAAGGCTATTGCGGTGCTCCGCTCAAAGGTTGCTACACGTGATGTGACTGGCATCAAGAACATTCGTATGAATGCTGCCAACGGTAAGGTTTACAACCTTCAGGGCAGACAAGTATCGAAGGTTTCCCGTGGCGTGTTCATCCAGGATGGTAAGAAGGTGGTAGTGAAGTAATCTCCTTCTAGAATAATACATAAGAAATACCTGTCGGTTCAAATAATCGGCAGGTATTTTTTTCTTTTTCCCTGACTTGTTTTGCAGTTTCAAAAAATATCCGTACATTTGCACGGTGATATCATATTCCCAGATAACAAAATGACAATAGCTAATCCCATCTACGACATCGTGTTCAAGTACCTCATGGAGGACGAACGCATAGCACGAACCATCCTTTCTGCCCTGCTGAAAAAGGATATTGTGAGGATTGAGGTGCGTCCGCATGAATATAGTAACCAACAGCGTGACACCCTTTCGGTGTTCCGTATTGACTTTGGTGCCACCATTCGTGAGAATGACGGCACCGAGAAGCTTATTCTTATTGAGTTACAGAAGACGTGGCTCGAGACAGAGACGCTGCGCTTCCGCCAGTATCTGGGCGTACAGTATCAAAACCCCAAGAATATCGTGGCCGACAGCTACGACCGTCATGCACTGCCTACAGTGGCAGTCTATCTGCTGGGGCATAAGGTGGGCGATATCGAGGAACCCGTGCTCTATGTACACCATCAGAGTTACGACTACAATGGCCGTTTGGTGACGAAAGGAATTCCTAATGCCTTCGTCGACAGCTTGACCCACGACAGCATCATCGTGCAGATACCTCGTTTGCATGGTCAGATAAACAACCGACTTGACAAGGTGTTGAGCATCTTTGACCAGACGCTTCAGGATCAGGACAGTCAGCAGGTGCTCAACATCAATGAGGCTCTCTACACTGGTGATGATGATATGCAGCATATCATTCACCGCCTGCTCATGGCGGCTTCTAATGCATCAGTGCGTCAGGATATGAACGTAGAGGATGAATACTACTCCATTATCGAGAAACGTGACACTGAAATCATGCAGAAAGACATGGAATTGGCCGAAAAGAATGCCCAGCTGGCTGAAAGAAACGCTCAACTGACCGAGAAGGATGCTCAATTGACCGAGAAGGATGCTCAATTGACCGAGAAGGATGCTCAATTGACCGAGAAGGATGCTCAATTGACCGAGAAGGATGCTCAATTGACCGAGAAGGATAATATTTTGAAGGGGACGGTCAGTCTTCTGACAGGCAACGGCATGACAATTGAGCAGATAGCTGCTACACTCAACGTGGATATTGATAAACTTCAGCAATTAGCTAATGACTTGATTTAGTTTCCCTTTTTTTGTCAAGAATTTGAGAATTAGTTTCTTTATTTCTCATCTTTCCTTCTGCGAATAAGGAAATCTTCTAAGCCCCATGAGACATTCATGGGGTTTTATAATAGTGTTTTGTTTACACGTGTTGTTATGTATTAGAATAAATTTGGTTGATTTGAGAAAGAAAGTTTTAAAAAAAATTGGTTGTTTGAAGGATTATTTGTATCTTTGCCGCATTATAGGTTACTATGCCCTAAAATAAACAAAAATTAATATAAACTAATATCTAATGAGTATGAGAAAGAAAGAGTTTCGGTTACTATTAACCATCCTGTTAGTCCTATTGGGCGTACAGGTAAAGGCTGAAGATCATCTCTCAATTCAGTCGGCAGAAATAACTGCGGGCGAGGAGTTTGATCTGCCAATCAGCTTGGTGAATGATTCTACGTACAAGGCCTTCCAGATGGAGATTGTCCTTCCACAGGGTATTACTCCTGTTTATGAGGATGACGAGCTTGTGATTGAACCGACAAGCAGAATGCATAAGAATCATGGCTTTACAGATGAATACAGAGCAGGAGAAAATATTCTAGGCTTGGTATGCGTGTCGTTGAAAGCTAATCCAATTAAAGGAAATGAGGGCGAATTGTTCTCTGTTAAATTGAAGGCAGCTGACGATTTGCAGCCTGGTACTTATGAAATCAAGTTGACTGGTGTCAAATTCACTACAGTAGCTAATAATGGCTTTGAATTAGCTGATGCCACTGCAACATTTACTATTCCAGGCTCTGTCCCTCCCGTTGTTGAGAAATACACCTATCAGTTTGTTTCTGATGGTATCGTCCTTGCGTCTGGCGAGCTTACAGAGGGCGAAACACTGACAGCTCCCACTGTAGAGAAGGAAGGTTATGCCTTCAAGGGCTGGGATCCTGAGTTTACAGGTAGGATGCCGGCAAGCGATGTTATCTATCAGGCAGTATTTGAAAAGATTGTTGTAGTCGAGGATTTCGTGTCAATTCAGTTGGCAGATATAAACGCAGGCGATGAGTTTACTCTGCCTGTAGAATTGGTGAATAGTTTGGAGTACAAGGCCTTCCAGATGGAGATTGTCCTTCCACAGGGTATTACTCCTGTTTATGAGGATGACGAGCTTGTGATTGAACCGACAAGCAGAATGCATAAGAACCATAGTTTTACAGATGAATACAGAGCAGGAGAAAATATTCTTGGCTTGGTATGCGTGTCGTTGAAAGCTAATCCAATTAAAGGAAATGAGGGCGAATTGTTCTCTGTTAGGTTGAAGGCAGATGCGAGTTTGAAGTCAGGAACTTATGAGATTAAATTGACGGGTGTAAAATTCACTACGACCGATAATAGTGGACGTGATCTCTCTGATGCTACAGCAACATTTACTGTTTCAGGTGGTTCTGTTCCTCCTGTTGTTGAGAAATATACCTATCAGTTTGTTTCTGATGGTATCGTCCTTGCGTCTGGCGAGCTTACAGAGGGCGAAACACTGACAGCTCCCACTGTAGAGAAGGATGGTTATATCTTCAAGGGCTGGAATCCTGAGTTTACAGGTACGATGCCGGCAAACAATGTTGTATATCAGGCAGTGTTCGAAGAAATCGTTGCTGTTGAGGACTATGTATCAATTCAGACGGTAGATATTTCTGCAGGTGATGTCTTTACTCTTGCTGTAAGTCTTGATAATGAGCGTACTTATAAGGCATTCCAGATGGACATCGTTTTGCCAGAGGGCATTACGCCTGTGGTGAATGTAGACGGTAAGTTTGAGATTACCAAGGATGCCGAAAGAATGGGAGGTACTGATCACAATATCGTGGCTAATTACATGGAATCCACTCGCACTTTGAAGTTGGTATGCACTTCAATGAGTAGCGATGCTTTCTATAAGAATAGTGGAAATCTGTTCTATGTCACTTTAAAGGCAAGTAGTAATGTGAAGTCAGGTACTTACGAGGTGAAGTTAACTGGTGTTAAGTTTACTTCTGTAGAAAATACGGGTTATGCATTCGCTGACGCTACTTCTGCAATTACCGTTTCAGGCTCTGTTCCACCTGTTGTTGAGAAATATACATATCAGTTCGTTTCTGATGGCATCGTTCTTGCGTCTGGTGAATCTGAGGCAGGTGAGAAATTGACTGCTCCTGTTGCTGAGAAGGAAGGCTATACCTTCAAGGGCTGGGATCCTGCGTTTACGGGAATGATGCCTGCAAATAATGTTGTCTATCAGGCGGTATTTGAGAAGGATGCCGTTAGTGAGGAATTTGTGTCTATCCAGTCTGTAGACATTTCTGCAGGTGATGCGTTTACTCTTGCGGTGGGTCTTGATAATGAGCGGACTTATAAGGCATTCCAGATGGACATTGTACTGCCCGAAGGTGTGATGCCTTATGTGAACGGCAATGGTGAATATGAGATTATTAAGGATGCAGAAAGAATGGGAGATACGGATCATTCTATCGTTGCCAATTATGTGGAGTCTACTCATACGTTGAAGTTGGTTTGCACCTCAATGTCTGGTAGTACTTTCTATAAGAATAGTGGAACCCTGTTCTCTGTTGTTTTGAAATCAAGTGTCGCTATGACGTTGGGTACATACAACGTGAAGTTGACAGGCGTTAAATTTACTTCGATTGACAATAAGGGCTATGCATTCGCTGATGCTGCCGCTACAGTTGTTGTTTCTGGCTCTGCACCTGTTGTAGAGAAATACACGTATCGGTTTGTTTGCGACAGTATCGTCATAGCATCAGGTGAACTAGAGGCAGGCGAGAAGCTGACTGCTCCTGTAGCTCCTGAGAAGGAAGGCTATACCTTCAAGGGCTGGAATCCTGTATTTACCGGTATGATGCCTGCTTACAATGTTGTCTATCAGGCCGTATACGAGGAGAATGTTGTTGGTGAAAACTATGTGACAATACAGTCGGCAGAGATTTCTGCAGGCGATGAGTTCGAACTCCCAATAGAATTGGTGAATACTCTCACATTCAAGGCCTTCCAGATGGAGATTGTCCTTCCACAGGGTATTACTCCAGTATATAATGAAGATGATGAACTTGAGTTTGAGAAGACAGGACGAATGCACAAGAATCATGATGTCACTGACAGTTATAGGGCTGATGATAATATTCTTGGCTTGGTATGTGTGTCATTGAAAGCTAATGCATTTAAAGAAAACTCAGGTGCCTTGTTCTCCGTTAAGTTGAAGGCAGATGATAATTTGCAGCCTGGAACCTATGAAATTAAGTTGACGGGTGTCAAATTTACGACGACAGATAATACAGGCTATGAATTCGCTGATGCAAAAGCCATCGTGACTGTTTCCGATGCCGGAAGAATCGAGGCTCTGCAGGCTCAGCTGACAGAACTGATCTCTACGCTTAATGGCCTCATGGAGTCTAAGATGACGAACTGGGTTCGCACAGAGTTGAATGATGCCATCGAGAACTACAAGAATGCTGCTGATGTGAATACACTGCAGGAAGGCATTGAAGAGTTGACTTGGATGATTGAATGGGCTCAGGCATCCGTTAACAATTATGCAGACTTGGCAACAAGACTGGAACAGCTCCATGGAATGCTGGAGGATAACGGTGTACGTGATCCTCAGATACTGAAGGATGCTCAGGCTTATTACAACGATATTCTGGCTCAGTGGAATGCCGAGGAATTGGATGAGGAAGGAATCTGGCAGGCTACAGAGATGATATCTTACTATATCAACCAGCTGAACAAGGTGGCTCTGACCATCAATGTGGAAGAGGCAGGCACACTGCGTGAGCTGATTTTACAGCAGGTGGCTGACTATTCAAGCATCATAGGTCTGACTGTTACGGGTAATATTAATGATGAAGACCTGACGGTATTCTCAGAAATGAGAAACAATCTGGTAACCCTCAATCTGGAGGAGACCAACCTGACCAATATCAATGGTTGGCTGCTGACAGATATGTATGTCCTGAAGACACTGGTTCTGCCGAAGAATTTGGTGACCCTCTCTGACTATGCATTCCAGAACTGCACAGTACTGGAGAATATCAGCTTCCCCGCAACACTGAAGACGATAGGCAACTATGCTTTCGCATATTGCTATGCGTTGACGAAGGTGGAGATTCCTGAGGGCGTTGAATACTTAGGCTATTGTAGCTTCGCTTACTGTTCAGGTCTGCAGGAGGTCATTCTGCCCAGCACGCTGAACTATTGCGACCGTGCTTTCTGGTACAGCAACCAGATTACAAAGATTACCTGTAAGGCCGTTGTTCCACCATCGACATACGGACAGCTGATGCGCGGCAACGAGTCTCTGTGTACGCTTGAGGTTCCTGTGATTTCTGTTCAAACCTATCAGAACACAAGCTATTGGAACTATTTCAATATCGTGGGCGGCAGCTATTATGGCGACAATATGGTGCTCACAAGTGACATTACCTTCAATGCCAACGACTCGGTATTGGCAGCTATGAAGCCCAGTATCACGCTGACGAAGACCAACAATGATGACTGGAGCAACAGCTATGCCGCACTCTATGTGGAGGGCAGCAACACCCTGTCGCTGAACAACTTTGAGATGTTCTACGATCCATACATGGCATTTAGGACAAGAACTTTGGGTTACGATCAGCGCTTCTCTACAATATTGCTCAATGATGCTCCGATGCGTGCCGATAATGTTTCTGCGAAACTGCGTCTGAACGCCTACCAGTGGTTCTTCGTCAGTATGCCGTTCGATGCCAAGGTGTCTAACATCACCTCTGACAGAGATGTGCCTTACGTCATCTACAAGTACGACGGCAAGCGTCGTGCCGACGGTGATATGGAGAACACTTGGGTGAAGATGACTGCTGACAGCACCCTGCGTGCAGGTGTCGGCTATATCTGGCAGGCTGCCAGCTACTATGACGAGAACTACGGTGACCGTTATGACATCACCTTCACACTGAAGGCTCAGAACAACAGCAACATGAACAACATCTTCCGTACTGGCAATGCTGAGGTGCAGCTGACAGAGTATGTGAGTGAGTTCCCGCACAACCGTTCTTGGAACCTGGTGGGCAATCCGTTCGCTGCTTACTTCAACAGCCGTGCAATGGATATCACCGCTCCGTTCACCGTATGGAATGTGGAGAATCAGAACTACGAGGCATTCTCGCCAATCGATGACAGCTATATCTTCGCTCCGGGTGAGGCATTCTTCATCCAGCGTCCTGCCGACCAGGCTACGATTGAGTTCCTGGCTGCCGGTCGTCAGAACAGCTGTTACAAGAACAATGAGGTGTTCTTCAACAACAGCCGTCAGAGCGAGATGACTACTAAGCGCAGCGTATTCAACCTGATGCTGCAGCAGGACAATAAGACTCTGGATCGCACTCGTATCGTCATCAACAAACAGGCTGAACTGGGTTATGAGTCCGACAAGGATGCTGCTAAGTTCGAGGCTATGACTAAGGTATCTCAGATCTACACCATCGTGGACGGACAGCACTATGCCATCAACGAGCGTCCTATCGGCAATGGTGAGATGGTACTCGGTGCCGAGTTCGCCATGAAGGGTACTTACACCCTGATTCTGGAGACCAGCGCAGAGGAGAAGGTTTACCTCATTGACCGTCTGACAGGTGCTGAGGTGCTGATGACTGAGGATGGTTACACCTTCGAGGCAGAGGCCGGCATTGCCAATGGCCGCTTCCTGGTACGTGTCGATTCTGACGAGTTGACAGGCATCAGAAGCATTGACAACTCAGAGTCAGAGGATGCTTACTACGATTTGCGTGGTGTACGTGTACAGAAGCCTCATAAGGGTCTCTATATTAATAATGGTAAGAAGACTGTGGTTAAATAACCACGGTCTCCGACCATTTGATGTAAACAGAATACCCATGAACTAGTAAACTCATGAACTATGAATAGATTACTATGTATATGTGTCTTGTGGATTAGCCAACTGATGCTTTATGCGCAGGAAAGCTATAAACTGACACTTCAGTCTTCGCCTCAACAGGCTGGCTATTTCGATTATAATACGGAGCAGTGGCTGGAGAAAGGCACCAAGTTGTGGCTTAATACTTGGAATAAAAACAGCGGCTTTGTGTTTGAACGCTGGGAGGAGAACGGCAAGTCCATCTCTAAGGAACGTAGTTTCTACTACGAGATGCCGGGCTACAATGCTACACTGACCGCCGTATACCGTTTCGACCCTACTGTTCCTGACAATCCTGTGTCTCCCGCTTCGAAGCACTGGATGACTCTGGTATGCGAACCCAGTCAGGCTGGTTACTTCAACTGGGGTAATCGCTCGAAGGTGGTGGAAGGTGAACAGATTGATGTATGGACCAATCCTAACAATAACAGCTATCGCTTCGTAGAGTGGAGGATGAACGGCGAGACCGTGTCGAAAGACAACTTCTACGTCTTTACTGTTCCCACGACCGATTTCCAGCTGGTGGCTGTCTATGAGTTCAATCCCTCTACGCCCGGCAACCCTGGACGTAACTACTTCGCTAACGGTGAAGCTATCATTGATGACTTTTCTGACGGACTCTACAATGCCATTTGGCAGCTCGTCGGTGGAGAACTGGATAAGATTAACTCTTTGACCGTCATTGGTAAGCTTAAGTCTAATGATTGGTATGACACCCGCAAGATGAAGAATTGCACCTACGTGGATCTCTCACGTACCACAGGTTTGACCGACATCCCGTCGTGGGCTTTCAATTATGTACAGACCCTTCACGAGCTGCTACTGCCGGCCTCTATCAGCAGTATCGGCAATGGCGCATTCTATGAGTGCGATTCTCTGCAGTCGTTGTCGCTGCTGGCAGCAGTACCTCCTACGGTGCCGGGTGATGCATTCTATGGTATCGACACCAACTATCTGACGGTTTACGTTCCCGCTGCTTCCTTGGCACTCTACAGATCGGCTAATGTGTGGAAAGACCTTAACATCCAGCCGCTGCTGTCAGATGTAAAGTCCTTAGAGGTGAATCTGCCCCATGATGTCAATACCAGTTTATATAAAGGTATGTACATTGAATTGTACAACAACCAAAGTGGACAGACCAATCGCTATGTGATTACTGATCGTGTGACCTATACGTTCAACAGCCTGATGAACAACACTGAGTATACTGTCAGCCTGAAGAACAGCAAGGGCGAGGTGCTGGGTGTCATTCCAAATGTGCAGATCCTGGATAAGGACGTGAGAGTCACCTTTAAGTCGCTGATGGTGCCTCGCACCGTGAGCCTGCAGGTACAGACTCCGGATGGAACTGACGTGACCGATCAGGTGACCATTACTTGGATGGATGCTGAAGGCACCTACCTGTCGCGTGGCAATCAGCTGGCTGCTCAGCTCGACAGTACTGTACTGAACTATCGCATCACCCTGCCTCAGGCCCTGGCTATGGAGTATCAGTTGCCCGAAGACCTGACCTATACCGTCAGCGAGGAATGCAACCTAAGCTATCAGCTGAAGGCTATCCCATTGATGACAATCAGTGGTGAGGTGATAGAAAACAAGTACGGTGATCCTCTTTCACGTGCTGCCATCTCTGTGAGCCAGGTTTTCAACGGCCAGTACACTAAATCGTACACCACGCAGGCTGGTCGTGATGGTAAATGGCAATTGGATGTGCATCAGGCTCCAACGGAGATTTCTGCTTCAAAGGTGGGTTATGTTACCCAGACGCAGAAGTTTGATTCCTTGATGGCAAATATCCCCACTTTCATATTGGAGGATATCTCGGGAACGACGATTTCACTGAATCTGACCTATACTGACGTGACTGGCAAGACCGTTAATGGCTATACGGATTTCATCAACGTAGCCTTTAGCGTTTACAACGAAACAAAGAAGGTGCAGATTAATGACTTCAGTCTGCAGTATCCGAAGATTGTGCTCATGGACGTAAATAAGGGCCAGAAACTTCGCATCACTGCCACAAGTAAGGTGAACAAGTTTATGCCCGTTGAGGCAACGACTACGGTTGACAACAACGATGTGGCTTCCGTGACACTGAATATCAAGCAGCTCGGTGGTATCAAGGCTACGTTTATCAGGACTGACAACACATCGATTGTGGGTATCCTCTATGATGCTAACGGCCGACTGGTATCGAAGTATGACTATAAGAATAGCCAGCTTGAAATCAACGAACTCATCGACGGTCAGTACACGTTGGTCACCATGGCAGGTAGCCAGTTCTTCAACAGCATCTACTCTCTGAGCCAGTTCACCAACTCTGGTCTGCGCGAGGGTATTGATTTCGTGAAGAACAAGGTGAAGGTGGAGAGTGGCAAAATTTCCACGATTACCAACCAGATCATTCCTTATCTTGATGAGACAAAGCTCTATTACACGAGCCCGAAGACATCGTTCACGGTGAACAAGTCGCAGGTAACTGCCGGACAATATCTCACCCTGACAGCCTTCATTGCCTTCAAGAACGCTTACGCTGCTGGTGTGAGCGATGTGAAGCTCATTGTCGATTTGCCTGACTCAACCAAGTTCGTGGAAAGCTCAGTGATGGTGGGTAATGCGATGGCGGGCTATACCTACGACGAAACACAGCACTCGGTGATGATTCCTGTCACGAATTTAAACGAGCGCATCCGCTTCTGTATCATTCCTACCAAAGGCGGTACCTACAGTCCCGCTGCTGCCGTACAGTTCAAGTTCGACGGCAAGACCCTCACACAGCCTATCGGTAGCGTGACCTATGACGTCAAGGATCTGTCAATCACGGTACCTGAGGTGGTGTCTAAGAAGAGCGTACCCGTGAGCGGTACTGCCATTGGCAAGTCGAATATCAAGGTCTATGCCAACAACATCCTCCTGGGTCAGACCACGTCACTGTCCAATGGTGCGTGGGCAACTAATATCGAACTGCTGTTGGAAGATGAGAACCAGCCGTCTTCGGATACCATCTATGCTGTTATCACGACGAAGGAAAATTTGGTGATGCAGACAGAGAGTAAGGTGGTGACCTACAATCCACAGGCTGTTCAGGTTGCCGATGTCACGATGTACTACACCAATCCGGAGGAGAACTGGTGGCGTGGTAAGAACTATGAGCTCGTGCACAACTTCCTGACCCCGTCGGTAAGACCGTTCCGCTATGTCTATTATATCTACAACCGCTCGTTCACGTTCACTATCAACTTCACCAACAATGATCCGGAGTTGATTACCAATGTGATTCTGGAAGTGAAGACTGGTGACGGTCGTTGGAACACGTTGGTAGCAACGTATGATGCACGTAGAAAGTGCTGGCTGGCCTATGGCGAGTTTGGTAATATGTACGACGGCATTGTGCCAGTCAATGTACGCGTAAGATTCACCTTTGGTGGATATGTTTACATCGTGCCTTATCCCGGTCCGGATGCCGATGTGCCTATCGATCCTTCTGGCTACGTATATGAGGCAGTGCCCACAAACCGTATACAGGGTGTGACGGCTACTATTTATTATAAGGAGACCGTGGAAGATAATTATGGCGACATCCACGAGAATATCGTTCTCTGGGATGCCGAGGAGTATGCTCAGCAGAACCCGCTGTTCACTGACGAGAACGGTATGTACCGTTGGGATGTGCCTCAGGGTCTGTGGCAGGTGAAGTTTGAGAAGGAAGGCTATCAGACCGTTTACTCTGAGTGGCTGCCCGTGCCTCCTCCACAGCTCGACGTGAACATTGCCATGACTCAGCTGTCGCAGCCCACGGTGAAGAATGCCATGGCTTACGAAGAGGGCGTGGAGGTTGAGTTCGACAAGTTCATGGATCCCGCCACATTGAATGTCGCTAATATCCAGGTGACCCTGAACGACTCTATCGTCAACGGTACTGTAGAACTGCTGAATGAAGAGGCTATCGGCGAGAATGCCGAGCAGACATACGCCTCGAAGGTACGCTTCCTGATGCCCGACAGCTTGCAGCTGACTTCTACCGATGAGATCGTGCTCACCGTGAGCAGCAGCGTGAAGAGCTACGCCGGTGTTCCAATGGCAGCAAATTATACGCAGGAGTTCAATGTGACACCAAAGGTGAAGACCATCTTGGTTGACTCGCTGATGAATATTCCGTATGGCGAGGAACGTACGCTTGTCGTTGCTGCACAGCCCGCTGATGCCGCCAAGGGTAAGAAACTGTTGGTAAGGTCGCTTTCTAAGATGATTGCCGAAGTCAGTGCCGACACGTTGCTCCTTGACGAAGAAGGTCATGCCAAACTGACCGTGAAGGGTGATATGCCGGGTTCTACGGTGCTTACCTTCGAAGTGGACAGCACTGACCTGGTGAAGCACACCAAGGTGAACGTGAAGGAGGCTGAATTGCTGAAGACCGTTGCACCGATAGCTTCACGTGTTACTGGCTCAGAGGTCTATCGCAATACGAAGGTGTTGCTGAGCAGTGATACCGAGGATGCCACTATCCGCTATACGCTCGACGGTACAGATCCTGCTACTTCAGAAACAGTCATCACCTATAGCGATGACCAACCCATCATCATCACCAGTGATGCTGTGACCATCAAGGCAGTGGCTAAGGGTCATGATATGGAGCTTAGTGAAATGGTACAGTTCGATTACTCGCTGAAGCAGACCAATCTGAACTATAACTTGCCAGCTGGCTGGTCGTGGATCTCTCACAATCTGGAGGAACCTGTTGCCTTTAGCAAACTGAATGCTGACATTGAGTGCCTGAAGAGTCAGACGAAGGAAGTCATCAAGGATCCAAATGTGGGCCTGATTGGTAACCTCTCTGAACTGCAGCCTGGTGAGGCCTACAAGGTGAAGGTGGCTGAAGAAGCAAAAGCCAGCCTGAAGGGCTATGAGTTCAACGCTTCGGCATCTGCAATCCCCGTTTATGCCGGTTGGAACTGGCTGGGCTATCCTGTGAATCAGGTGATGAGCGTGGACGAGGCTTTGGCATTCTATGAGGCTAACGAAGGTGACATGATTGTTAGTCTGGATGGCTTCGCTCAGTTTGCTGACGGCAAATGGAAGGGTGAGCTGGGACTGAAACCTGGTCAGGGCTATCTGCTCAAGGCTGTTACCAGCAGTGATCTTGTATTCAACAATACAAAAGTCTCTAATGCGAACAGCCGCATCGGTAAGCGCAACTACCTCATCAATAGCCCGTGGGCTCCGGCTAAGTACGCCTATCCCAATGTGATGCCGTTCACGGCAGAACTCTATGCCAACGGTGAAAAGGTCAATGCCGATGAGTATGTCGTAGGCGCATTCTCTGACACTGAGTGCCGTGGCGTAGGCCAGTGGCTGGAAGGCCGTCTGGTGATGACCGTCTATGGTGACCGTGGAGAGGATATCCGCTTCGTGGCTAAGCATCTGACCGATGATACCTACTACGATATTACTGAGCAGCTCGCCTTTGCCGATGACAATGTAGGTACATGGCATGCACCGTTCGCACTCAATATTGGAGGTGAGTCGACTAGTGTGGAAGAACTCAACAGTGAGTTCACCGTCACACCAGCCGTTGTCCGCGACCATATCTCCGTGAGTGCATCAGGCCGCAACATCAGCTACGTGTCACTGACCAATATGGGTGGACGTGTTGTCATCTCAGTGTCCGACCTGGGCAAGGGTGCTATCATCACTACAAGTCAGTTGCCCGCAGGTATGTATATCGTAACGGTGAAGGCCGATGGCCAGACGTTCTATAAGAAGATCATTAAAGGCTAACCATTAGTATATAATGATTATGGCTAAAAACACAAAAACAATATTAGTTAGCTTGTGCTTGGCACTGTGGGCTTCGGCCCTCAGTGCTCAGGCGCACTACTCGTTTGACTACCGGCAGTTCCGGTATGAGATGACGGTTTATTTCTCGTTGCAGAATGGTGATGCAATGGTTGCCGTGCCTGACAACTACGAGGTTGCTGCCTTTGTAGGTGATGAGTGCCGTGGCGTGGCTACGTTCGAGAATCAGATTAGTGCGCAAGGTGTCGCTTTGAAGTACGGTTTCCTCAAGGTCTACAGCAATAAGGAAAAAGATGAGACGGTCACTTTCAAGTGCTTTGATAAGAATGTCACGAAGGAACGCTTGTTTACCGATGTCTCAGTACCCTTTGTTGCAGATACCAACGTAGGCTATCCCAGTTCGCCGAAGCCATTAGTCCTGGAGTACAACATTACCGCGGGGACTGACTATGCGGATATGGGAACAGTAGAGGGCAGTGGTGTTGTAAAGTCAGGAAGTTCAGTTACTGTGACTGCTACACCCCTTGAGGGCTATCAGTTCGTGAGATGGAGTAATGGTGTTTCCGGCAACCCATATACCTTCGTGGTCGACAAGGATGTGACGCTGAAGGCTGAGTTCGCTCCAAAGCAGTACACCATGACGTTTGTGCTGGATAATGGTCAGGACAACATCACTCTGACGCAGGACTACAAGAGTGCCGTTGTTCCACCCACTGGTTTTGAGAAAACCGGTCATACGTTTGCAGGATGGAATGTTGATGTACCTTCCACTATGCCTGCCCGCGACACCACATTTACAGCCCAGTGGAACCGCAATAGCTATCAGTTGACATTTGTCAGTGAGGGTCAGACTATCTCTGAGGCATCCGTTCTCTTCGACGATTCAATTACCACACCTGATGTTACTCCAACGAAGGAAGGTTATACCTTTACGGGATGGGATCCACAGCAGGCCTTGACGATGCCTGCCCATGATCAGGTCTATACGGCTCAGTTCACCATCAATCAGTATAAGGTGACGTTCGTGGCCAATGGCGTAATTGTAAAGAGCGAAGATCAAGATTTTGGTTCAGCGATTATTGCTCCTGATGCGCCACCAGTGGGAGGTAACATCTTCTTAGGATGGAATCCCAATGTGGATACCACGGTACCTGCTCATGACGTCACATATACGGCAAGTTATAATCGCAATGATTATTATGCCACCTTTATCGTTGATGATGAGGTGAAGCAGAATAGTCAGGTGACGTTTGGCGATCCAATAGTTGCTCCTATAGATCCTGAGAAGCAAGGCTATACCTTTACTGGCTGGCAACCAGCTTTGCCACAGGCAATGCCTGATTATGATATGGCTTTCACTGCGACGTTTGAACTCAACAAATACGCGGTAACATGGAAGGTTGACGAGCAGACTCGTGTCGATTCGGTAACCTATCTCTCACCCATTACCAAGCCTGCTGATCCCCAGAAGGAAGGTCATACCTTCACAGGCTGGGATGCCGTTATTCCAGATGCGATGCCTTATGATGACTTGACCTTCACGGCTCAGTTCTCTGTGAACAAGTATTTGGTGAAATTCGTTGTCGACTCTGAAGTCTTTAAGGCAGACTCTATTGCATACGGTGACCCCATCACAGCGGATGCTCCTGTGAAGACTGGCTACACCTTTACAGGGTGGAGTCCTGCATTGGAGGAAGGTGCTACTGTTCCCGCAATGGATGTCACCTACACTGCACAGTTCAGCATTAATCAGTATTCGGTAACCTTCAAGACGAATGATACTGATACGTTGAGCACCATCAAGCAGGACTATGCCTCAGAGATTGTTGCTCCGGACGCACCTCGTAAGACTGGCTTCACCTTCAAGGGATGGACACCTGAAGTGCCTGCTACTGTTCCTGACAATGACCTCGTTTTCGTAGCTAATTATGAACGTAATAGCTATCTGGCAAGTTTCGTTGTTGATGGCGATACTGTCAGTCAAACGGTCCTTTACGGGAGTGAGATAACGAAACTGGCAGATCCTGTTAAGAACGGTTTCACGTTTACCGGATGGACACCAACGATTCCTGTTGCTATGCCTGATGGCAATCTGACCTTTACGGCAGGTTGGTCACGTAATAATTACAATGTGAACTGGTTGGCTGATGGTGATACCTTGCGAGTCGATACTTTGGCTTTCGAAACTATCATCGTGAAACCTGCTGACCCGACGAAGGAAGGCTACACCTTCACAGGTTGGGATAAGGAGATACCTGCTACGGTGCCTGCTGAGGATCTCACCTTCACGGCTCAGTTCACCATCAACCAGTACACGATGACATTTGTGCTGGACAACGGTCAGGAGAACATTGTGAAGACTCAGAACTATGCAACAGCTCTGGAAGCTCCTGTTCCCACGAAGACCGGCTTCACATTCAAGGGTTGGTCAACAGCTGTTCCCGCTACCGTTCCTGCTCAGGATTCTACCTTCACTGCCCAGTGGGAGCGCAACAGCTACAAACTGACATTCGTTGTTGATGGTAAGGAAACACAGACGGCTGTTGACTACGAGGCAGCCATCACGAAGCCTGCTGACCCGACGAAGGAAGGTTATACCTTCACTGGTTGGGATAAGGAGATTCCCGCTACGATGCCTGCTGCCGACCTGACGATTACGGCTCAGTTCCAGGTCAACAAATATGCCGTGATTTATATGGTTAACGACACTGTATGGGCATGCGACTCTGTGGCATACGGCGAGCCGATAGTGCTTCGTAAGTATGAGTCGACCGAGCGTTACATCTTCAACCAGTGGAATAGTACAGAGACCTACACCACAATGCCCGCACATGATGTCGTGTTTGTTGCCGACATCACCGACGGTATTACCTTCATCGGTGCTGCCAAGGGTAGGGTGACTGTCTTTACGGTTGACGGTCGTCTCGTGGCTCGCGGCATTGCAGCAGACCAGCTACAGAAGCGATTGCCAAAGGGATTGTATATTGTCAATGGCAGAAAGATCGTAATCAAGTAAGTATACTGATTTCTCTTACATAAAATTATAGCTATAATTCGCGCAATTATAGCTATAATTTTTGTAATAATAGCTATAATTTTTTTTCTTGTTGGGCTGAATGCCTCGTATTTTTACTGAAAAGTTTGCTCAAATCAGGTAAAAATGTTAGTTTTGTAGGCTCAAAACAAATACATCATGAAGATATTTGCTGTAGGAATGAACTACGCACTGCACAATAAAGAGTTGGATGGTGCGTTATATAAACCAGAGAAGCCCGTGATTTTCACCAAGGCC
>Ga0256405_10006667_pt1 | contig 18191 bp, 18 predicted proteins | sample RumenRJG_02DNA_FD_189096 | JGI IMG/M metagenome (GOLD analysis project Ga0256405, IMG submission 189096) | Bovine rumen microbial communities from Lethbridge, Alberta, Canada - RJG_02 | ecosystem: Host-associated > Mammals > Digestive system > Stomach > Rumen | place: Canada: Alberta... | reverse complement strand
GAGAAGCTTGATTAGAGTAAAAGAAATGAAATGAAACTTTAGTATTTACTGCTAATGCACTACTCATAACAAGAGTAGTTCCAGAAATAGTATATCTACTTTGATCTATAACCTGATCATTGATACTAACAAAAAACCCATTCTTATTAGCACAATAGTTTGTAAATGGTTCTGGTATGGCTATATTTGTTGTCGCTGAACCAGTTACCTTAACATCTCTCTTATCATAAACTGTTTTGAACTTAAGAGGTCTTATGAAAACAAACTTAACTATATCATCAAATTTGTTTACTGCAATAGAGTTAGCTAATCGTATAGTCTTCTTATCGTAATCAACTGTATACTGGTTCTTACTAAGCCAAACATTATTCAGAATAACATTGAACTGATTGTCTGGATCTGTAAAGAATTCGTTAAGTTTAGTATTACTAAGATCAAACTTACGATCATCACCGTATACACGTTCTCCATCTACAACATAAGTTTCCACTCTATCATCGGTATTCACTAAGAATCCATTAGCAGGAATGGTCTCTTTGTCATAGTAGAAGTCAAACGTAATCTTAGACTTACCGTAAGCAATACCATTCTTAAAACGTATGATATTGTAATCATAGATCTCATACTCAGATTCTTTGAGTATATAGTTATCTAATCTTACTATCATCACATTTCCCTTCTGTAAGAAATACTCAAAAGGAAATGGTATATATCTATCAACATACTGAGTTGAACTACTAGGAGATGGATTGAGATTATCCATATACTTTCTCATATATTGGATATCATCAGGAATAGGACCTCTTTTTTGAGTTGCATTCATCTTTACTTCAGCAGTATCCTGATAGATGAAATCATTTACTTTACAAGACTTTTGTGTTGTTGTATTATGAATGAACTCTCCCCATGCATTGGTCTTTCTATTCTTCAATATAAACCATTTGAAGATCTCTATATCCTCAAATCCGAATAAGTTCATAAGGCTGAATAACTCAGTATCAGTAGATTTATACTTTACAAGATTATGAACGTTCTTACACATTCTCTCTTGATATTTGTATGGTATGGTTCTGTAATAAGGAATCTCATACATAGAGAAGATGTACTGAATACATCTTCTATCTAATACATCTTTCTTTACTATATGAGACTGAACTTCTACAAGCATATCAATAACTGTTATAAGAAGACAGTAAGCTAGCATAAAGCTATGATAGTAAGGAGATTCTATATCATACGCTAAAGAGTATTGAGTATTCAATACAAACTTTCTACACTCCTCATACTTTCTTTCAAATTCTTTAGTAAGAGAGTAATTCCCCTCATCAGTGTTGTAAAACAGTAATGAGAAATCCATCTTCTTACGAGCATCATATAATGAAATTCCTTGAGTTAAGTAGTTAAGATATTTATACTCTGGATACTCAGCTCTTACTACATCCAGTACACCAGCAATCTCAAAAGACTTATTTACATTAGCAGATTCCTCATGGAAGAAGTTCTCTGTATACGTAATGTAGTCAGGAATGAGGTAATCATAATCTCTTATAGGAACACCAGGATCTCCATGAGGAGGTAATCCTGTTATCATACGATAGTACTCATTCTTCTCATCATAATTCTCAATATAGAATTTCATCATAAGCTCTTCTAAAGGCTTATGATAGTTCAATGGGATATAAGATTGGTCATAGTCCCTTTCATACTGATCTATAGAAGCTTTAGGAACTCCTACAGAAACAAGAAAAGAGTGTGGAATCTTTTCAAATAATCCTAACTCTGCATGCCCTTCTACACATGATATATATATTTCTGATTCTTTAAGAGATTCAGTTGTCTCCATTTCATCTGCAGTGTACTGATCTTTCACTATAGCACTAAATGCAAGTGCTTTAGCATTAGCCATTATTATATCAACAAAAGGATTCTCTGTTGTGTAATTATCCTTCAAATACTTAGTTCCAGCCACATGATACACTCCTTTCTTGTTAAGATTATAACTCTTATTTTATTATTGATGCAGTGTAGATAGGCATAAGTAAACACCTCTTACTTTCACGTGATCTGACAATTTACAATGATGTCGTGGGGTGTAATTATTGGAAGTTATGATATATAGAACTTTGTTATAATCAAAAAGAGCATCTCTCGATCTTCTCTACTAGATTCTAGACTCTCTAGTAGATTACATAATCTTGGTTATGCTTGTATTATGTAACGTTAAGAAAGAGAGCCCTATAGCCTACTAAGGCTATAGGGAAGTTCTATAAAAAAAAATAAACTACACTCTCATAGTAGTGTAGTTTGATTATCATCCCTCTCACTAAACTATTCAATAAATTGTTTAGACTTATTTAAGCTATACAACTGTTGTTGAGCTCAATTAAGTCTACAATATCGTTTATAGCTTTTCAAGCCGTTTACGATAAAGAGGCTGAGACTTAGCATAATTGCTAATCTCTTTGTCATTATAGAACTTATGCCTAACTATTTTTATAGCAAGTTCAATAATTGACTCTGAGCTCATTTCAATCTTTTTGATCTCCATGATCTTTAGCCTCCTTTCCCCATTGATTTATGAATAGCTCTTTTTTAATAGATCGATGGTTTGCATACTATGAGATATATGCTTACACCACTATAATATGCAATTGAAAGAAGGAATATCCCTATAGCCTACTAAGGCTATAGGGAAGTTCTATAAAAAAAAAATAAACTACACCCTCATGATAGTGTAGTTTGATTATCAAATCCTTCATAAACTATTCAATAACAATTAATTGTACATTTTTATGCCGTTGCTATGGCATTGTTATTGAGTCTGATCAACTCGATAACATCATGAATAGCCTTTTCTAATCTAGCCTGATAAATAGGCTGTGATTTGATAAAGTTATTCACTTCTTTATCTCCATAGAACTTATGCTTAACCACTTTCATGGCAAGCTTAATGATTTCATCTCTGGAAAGATGTATCTTGTTCATTTATGAAGATACCTCCTTTCTCTGTCGAATCATGAATAGCTCTTTTTGATAATTCGACAGGTTTGTGCTCATGAGTTCGCACATTGCAATTCTATAATATGCAATTGAAAGAAGGAATAGCCCTATAGCCTATTAAGGCTATAGGGGTAATTTAACATGTGCCTAATTGAGCCTATTTACATCCAAATAAGGTACAAGTAAAACAGCAAATTCACTCTATGGAGGTGAGTCCAGTGCACCTAGTCCCGACTAATTATCCTAGCATCTTTTTAACGAATCCGGATATGAATCCTACTCTTGTTTCTCCAAATGCTTCATACAGTATCTCTTTCTGCTTTGATAAAGAGCAATCATATGATCTCGATGAGTATAAGACTTTATTGGACTCAGCGATACGTGAATTTAGAAGCAGTAGAACTTACTCTCATTATAAAGCATATCTAATGGGTCATGGATTCAATAGATGTGTTTTTCATCCATATATAAAGAATTCTAGTGAAGAGGATAGTATGGCTACTCTAGAAATGCATCATTGCATGCTAACAATATACGATGTAGCTTGTATGATTACTGAACACTTCTTGAACCTAGGTCAATTGATAACAGAATTTGATATTAGTGAGTTACTGAGAGTAGAGCACTCTGAGAATAGAGTTCCTGTTGTAATGCTATGTAAGACTTGCCACCAATTATACCATAACCAATACATGTATGTGGATCCATCATGTATATGGGGTAAATGGTGGGAGTTATTAGAGAGATATAAGTATGGTATTACAAGAGATATAGCATACAAACTGATGATGTATCTTAATAATGCTATAGATGATATGAGACTAAAAAAGAAACATGCGTATGCTGAAAAGCTATTACAGTTAAGAGAAAATGTTCATAACTGGTCTGAGGGAACTGGTAGTGTTATATACTAAAAAAAAAGAGGCGCCCTTGTAGTAAGGGCGCCTCAATAGCTTAATAGAAAACTGGCGATTAGAGATACTGTGCGAATATCTTCTCCAGATCATTAACTTTTCCCATAGAATAATCTATGGCGTCCTTCTCAAAAGGACGATCGAGATAGCTAAACTGCTCATTCTGTTTATTTACTATCTCAGCAGCGTTCAATCCATGATCTGATAAAAACTCATATTGTTGTATGTGCCTGTTCTCGTGTTTTACTGTTGATTTGAGAAGCTCACGAAGAGCTTCTCTGGAAGTTGATACAGATATGCACTTCCACCCAAGCATATTAACAACCCGATTAATGAAGCGTACCGTTTTTCCTACCCATCCCTCATCTAGGATGGCTGCATAGGCAGGTACATTTTTAAAGTCACCCTTTATCACTCTAGGGAAGAACTGAACTAACGGGGTGTCTGCATAGGCAAGAGCCATAGGCTCTTCTAGGATAAACTGCAACCTTGCCATTGCAGTCATCCTACCATCGATCTCTACCTTCCTTCCAAGCCAATCAAGTTTATTGATCTCTTCTACAAGGATCTCACGAATCTCATCTTCACTAATATTGACATTGAACTTCTTTGCCATGATTAATCACTCCTTCTAAAAATACATGACATTATCATTTTCTCACCTCTATCGTATACAAACAAAAAAAAAGATTTTTACAAAATAATATGGGACTCCCATTCATAGGGAGTCCCATATACTTACATATTTCTGAAAACAACTTCCATAGGAATATCTACTCCTTTTTCTGAAAATCGTATAGCATCTTTTTCTAATATACCCTCACCATATGATTGTTCATTCTCTTGTTCTATCACTTTTACCAGATCGAAACCATGATCTATCAAATACCATTGTTGTACACTATGTCTATACTCATGAGCAATAGTCTTTCTTATCTTTCTTTTCATAAACTCTTCTATTATTTTCCTTTCAAAGAATTCATAAAATATCCGTCCTCCAATAGCAGACTTCCAATCATCACCGAATAGTTCTCTATAGTATGATATGAACTCTCCTAAAAAGAATTTTACGACTACTTTATTTGTATTTTTAAAACGAACACCAGTAATCCCATATACTCTTCCACTCATCAACTGTTTTCCATTATCTCTCTTCCAAACAACATCTTCACCTATCTTACATCTATCAGCAAACTTAATAACTGTTCTAGAATCAAATTCATACTCTTCGATAATACTAGTAGCCCATTTATCTATTGTATGGATATTGACTTGATACTTTCTACGAAAATACCACTTTATCCTAGTCTTCAATTTACGAAACATGATATTTATCTCCTACTATAAACATAGAGCCTCTCCCTTTATAAGGAGAGGCTCTACTTTATTTCTTCCTTCTTTTCTTCTTCTTAGTATTAGTAGCAACAGGTTGCTCCTCCACTTTAGGAGTTTCAATAGTAGTATTACTTTCTTCTTTCACAGGTTCTTCTACTCTCTTAGATTCAGTATAGAACTCTTTTACCATTTCAGCTAAATCATTCACTATCCCATTAGCAAAGTCTTTAGCATCTTTCTCTAATGGCCCATCTCCATATTGAAACTTGTTTTCAATATCAAGAATGTTATTATAATCTATACCACTATCTTTCATATACTCATACTGCATATAGTGTCTACACTCATGTCTTACTATACGCTGTATAAACTTCTGAACTCCACCTTTTCTAATAATCTCAGCACTATGAGTTCCTATACTATCCTTAATCACTTCAGTATAGAACTGAGCAACAGGATTACCATCCTTATCTAAACTAAAACAACCCATAGGGGGATTATTATAATCAGGCTTAGTAAGTATATCTACTTTACACTGATTGAAAGGGAGCAATTCTATCTCTCTCATAAGATAATCTTTGATTTCAGGTTCATATTTATGCATCATAACAAATCTAATTGCATAGGGTTATCTCTAAAGTAGAGATCATTCACCCTAAACAACTCCTCCTTATCTTGTAATTGATATAAATACCCATTTTCCTTGGACTCTGGTAATGTAGCGTACATTGCTAATTGTTGATTCAAATCAAAGCATTTGAATCTGTTATGGATCTTAGAGTATAACTCATCAGCATCCTTTACTCCTCTAATGAATCCTTTACTCTTATACTTATCACAATAGTAAGAGAATATACTATCTGGATTCAGTGTTTCACTATCCATCATCATATTCTGCAGTAATTGAAATGCTGGTTTAGTCCCACATAGACTAGTTACATCCCTCTTATTATATCCTATAAGAGTAAATAATCCAGATAACCAAGATTGATTAATTGGTACTGGCATTTCTCTTTTCTTAACCATAGCCATCATCTGAGTTATAGCAGTATCCTTAGTTCCAACATACACTATATCATCTTTCCTCTTAGCTAATACTATAGTATTATCACATATTACAGGAACTTGGAATGCTAAGGCATTATTAGATATTATGAATGTAGGAGGATTCAATCCATGATTCTTAAATCTAATAATCAGATCTGCTATACTAACGTATGGTTCTACTGTATTCACTCTGAAGTATATATCTGGTAAGTAAGGAACAATTGTATTTACCAAGGATATATTATTATCCATCAGAGATCTTACCTCTGCATTATTATACGTCTGATAAAGGTTATGGTTGTTATACTCAGGACAGAATCTTGTATTGATTGATGAGTTGTTAGATGAGTGTATAAGTAGTATATTACTATACACTCCATAAAACTTTCTAAAGAAGTTTCTATAATGAATAGCAGCATTTACTATACAAGATGTAAGACTAAGAGGATTCTTATACTTGTAATATCTATAGAGTATATTGGTTAGCTCATACACATCTATGAAAACATTTACTAGTTTAGATCCTCTTATAATATGAGCAAATGGATTCAATGTTGGTCTTAGCAAATCGTACTTAATAAATTGAGAGTAGATTAGCTGATCAACATTAGTCCCATCTATATCTCTAAACGTTTGAGGCATCTATTATACACCTCCATAATAATACTATACTTGGTGTCTTGCTCCTCTACACCAGTAATTCTTGCAATTAGGATTATACAACTGAGGTATACATCTATCACATACACCTGATGCCCACCATTGAGATGGATGTGATTGCTTTCTACCGCAGTATCTACAAGTAAAAGGAAGTTCCTCCCATATATTGATTCTATGAATACAAGATCTACAGAAATGTATCTTCATGTGTTTAGGATCAATACTATCAGGTTCATGACAAGCAACACATTTAAACCACCACTCCACTACAGTAGGAGGGGTTTCCTCTTGATCATACTTACAATTCTCAAAAATGCAATTCCCATAATTATCCATATACTTGCATTTCTTATCATATCCAGGAGTCTTGTCCTCTTGGTCTTGAACCCTATACTTGCATGGTTCAAATTGGATCTTTTTCTCATCCCATCCTTCTCCTTTGATTTCATTCTCCATAAAACATTCAACCTCCTGTCTATAGTATCTAGTCAAAAAAATTATTAGAGGGTAAAGAGAATCTTTACCCTCTTGTTTTGTTTGATGATAAAACTTTATAGACCTAAGTTCTCTTTTGTGGGAGTGAAGTAATCATCTTCTTCTATTACTGTTTCCTTAGCTTCTGAGTACTTCTTCTTACCTATAACCTTAGTAAGAGAATCCTCAAAGTTGTCTCTAGTACTGATATTTTCTATGATCTCTCTAGTATCTCCAAACCCATTCTTAGTTAAAATACTAGTAAGATTATGCCAACCAACATCAGTCATAGCACAACCTTTCATAGGTTTCTCAGAATCAGTATCAACAATCCATTTTCTTAACTCAATCTTTTCTTCTTTTCCACCCCAACCAACTTTACGTAGCATGGTAACCATATTACCGTTTTCCTCTACTACTTCATTGATTCCCTCGGGGTCAATATTGAAAGATACTGGACCAGAACTTTTCCAAGACATAATCATTAGCCTCCTATAGATTGAAAAAATAAGCAGAGACTGGATTCCAGCCTCTGCTTATCTATAATCTTCAGTTACACTTAATACTCTTATCTCTTAGCAGATAAAACCAAGGTTGTTCTGACCACTCACACCATAAGACTTAGTAACTTCATTGACTGCCTTATTGCTCAGCTTCATAACGAAGAGCTGCCAATTCTTAACAATCAGCTGACCACCAAATCCAGAAACAGGATTGATCGGATTACCAAGTACTGCCATATACTGGAAGGAGTCATCGGCATTCTTTGCTCCGAAGATTACACGAAGCAACTTATTAATATCAATCTGAACCTGAATGATTACCTGAGACTGATTCCCAGATACGAAATTGAAGTTGTTGGAAATGCAATTCTCACCAGAGATATCATTCCAACGAATCTTACCATTCTGCTGACGAGCTGCTCCAGGGATAATACTCTCAAGAAGATCCTTACAGTCCTGAGTCAGCTTATACTGATTATGATAGCGATCAGAAGCAAGAGTATTATTGATCAGCTTGATACGACTATCAACATCATTAGAGCCATTAGCAATGGTACGTTCGATACCCTTGACACGAGTATCATCAATGTTATTCTCATAGAATGCTAAGACGGTAATAAGACTGCGATTATTAGCAATCTCAATCTTAGACCCATAAAAGTCACTGAAGACATTATGGAACAACGGATTGATGAACTCATCACAGAAGCTGCAAGTAGTGTAATATGCAGTCTGAATAAGAGACTCAAACTGAACCGGAGTATCCAGTTCAAGAACCAACTTGTCCTTCTTCTCGTTAGCAGCAGCGGTCTTAGTGTTAGTTTCGATCGTAGACATAAGATTTCTACCTCCATATAAATAAAACATAAAAAATGGTCTCCCTAAGAGACCCAGCTTTATATCAGTACCAAACTTATAGTTTAGTACTAGATATCATTATTTTTTAATCTTGAAGAACTTAGATAACTCATCATCATTCATTACCGGTTCTCCAGTTGTTAGAGTCTTACTATCAGACTCTTTAACCCTATACACCATGAACAAGATTCTCTTATCACCTTGAATGTATATCTCTGCTATGAAATTATTATGTTTCTTAGCTTTTTCTAATACCTCTTCACATATAACTGGATAGTTATGATACATATCCACAAAATAGATAGAATCAAAATCTATGCTATTGAATGGTATACATGGCATATCCGGATAGATATTGATAGACTTGATAAACTCGAATACTTTCTTAAACTCATCAGGTATGTCTTTGTTACTCTCTAAGAACTTTATGAAAGCTCCAGATGTTGCTATATACTTACTGATGTCTTTCATATGAGAGTCACTATTGAGCTTATACATCATGTATCTCAGATCATATACTCTTATGACTGATTGAATAGAAGTATATAGTTTAGCTGAAGTTACAATATGATGAAGAGATGATGCTACCTCTTTAACAAAGTTGAAGTTGAATCTATATTCATCATATCCTAATACTATATCTGAATCGGAATCGTTTATAACCTCTTCACATAACCAATTAATGATATTGAACTTCATATAATCAAAGTTCTTATCATGATTATAGAAGAAGTATACTTTCTTATCAACCACATTGAGATTGTTCAGTATAGGAGTATAATCTTCATCAAACTCTGTATACTCAGATATGTTGATATACTCTTCAGGATTAGAAGTAGACGCTATCTCTGGTTTCCCATTCTTGTTTATATAGCATCCTTTGAGTAAGAATGTTAGAAGACTGAATACTAGAACATTCTCTTTCTCCAATCTACTATTCTTATTTACTGTTATAACAAGATCAAACATACTCTTACCATTTACAGGAAGTTTGACCTTATTCAAAGTAATCACATATGAATGCTTACAAACATCATATATCTCTAGAAGTTTGTCAGGTGTGATATCGGTAGTGTAAATGCTCTCATCATCAGTATCAAGAAACTTTAAATTACCATGCTTATCATGATCATTCAGTACTCTGATATTTCTAGGCATAAAACTTCCAGAAGAACTTTTCTTTACCAATATCTTTCCATTCAATCTCATAAAAAACAATCCTTTCTTATTAAATTTTTAGATTCTTTGTCACAGATCATAATTGATCTGCAACGAAGAATCTAAACTCCATAGAGGGATTAACCTAAAGAAGTAGAACGCGAAACCCATAACCTCCTACTCCACATTTATAATATATATTTGTAATTCAGTTTACCCATAAGATATATTTGTCTATCTTACAAGTACCACCATATCTATAGTTTACAATCATAGAAAATTTTATATCCTAGGGTCTTAGTAGACCCTAGGACTCTCTTTTCTTCAAATACGTATTCGATTGCATATTATATCTTTGAGCTATATTCCCATGAGTAGACGTCTCTACCAGGTATTTACAATATGCTATCCTAATACCATGATAGAAGAAAGGAGAGTAAAGCTTATGTCTGAAAAAGAACGCTACAAAGAGGCTAGGAGAAATGCTATCTTTACCACAAATTACAGTTGTGGTATTGAGGGCAATAAAGTTTCCGCAGCCGTATGGAACGATCCAAGATATCAAAAAGCTTTAAAGAGCAACACAAAGTTCTTCTATGATCTTCTCACTGATCTAGAAGCTAATGCTTAAATAAGTGAATTTGATCAAATTTATAGGATAGTCTAAGGAGTGATAACTAACTACCACAGATTCATGGGGCTGTGGTTTTATTTTTTAATCAATGAGGTTGGATGAAATATAGCTTTTAGAACTCCAGCTACTTTATCCACTATTCCTTTGCTTATCTTTAGAGTAGACTTATCAAATGGAGTCTGCTTATAGTAGGCTTGGAAATCAAAGTTTGGTTCTTTCTGTAATATCTCTCCCATATACTTCTCAAAGTCTGCTATAACATGAGCTCTTGTGTTGTAATGTTTAGTAAGTGTTTCCTTATCATACTTCTGTGGAGAGTGAATTATTTTTTCTAACAGAATACTCATATACCACAGTTTAGCAACATGATACTTCATTGCTTCATATCCTTTTGCTTTAGAGTACTGTTTAAGAAGTTTATGAGTCTTAGCATACTCCTCCGCAAAATCTGCTTTAACATTTCTCTTTATGAGTATAGCTCCATCTTTATCGAAGTCTATAGGAAGTGTTGCTACTTCTGTTACTGGAATTATATGAGTATACTTATAGAGTGCTTCATGAAGAGGGTTATCATCATAATCTCCAAGATTCTCTTTATAGTTGATCATCTGAGATATCTTAAGAGGGTTATACATAGAAGCAGGACCATCATAGATCTTATAGATATTATCTTTATGATCTCCAGTATGCACCATAGAGGATAGCATATTCATAGACAGATATGCTCCAGGATCTTGATATCCATACAATGCTGCATACATGATGATATCTAATATCTTAGCACAGAAGAGTTTCTCATTAGCAATCTCTCTAGTCTCTAATCTATTAATGATACCGGTAAGTATAGAGTATCTAAATCTGAAATCAGATATCTTAGATGATAAGAAGTCAAACATTTCTTTCAATTTAACATACATCTCATCACTGAATCTAAGATAGTAAACAGAGATATGGAAGTTAGTCTTTCTATTGATATCTTTGTAGAGTTCTTCTAAAGATACACCAGAATTGAAGAACTGTTTACTCAATGGACGTAAAGTCTTCATATCTGGATCAGATGTGATATACACTTTAGCCATACTTTGAGATAGAGAACCATATCCTTCTTCTGATATAAAGATAACATAGAACCCATGATTAGGAGTCTCATCTCTACCATCCTCTGGTCCTAATGCATTGACCATCTCTGTTAGATCAATGAAGTTATAACCAAGATTATCTCTAAAGAGTTTATTAGTTCTATCAGATGCTTCTTTTAACTGAGTGTAAGGATCTAATGTAGGATTCCACCCAATACAAAGAAGTTCTTGATGTTTCTCATTATCATTGGGATCATTCATTATCCCACCATATAAAGTGAATAACTTATTTCTCCATGATTGACCAGTAATCTTAACTCCAGGTCTCAATCCTACTGATCTATCCTGATAATCTTGAAACCACTGCATATTAGATGCATTATCTCCTGGAATGAACTTATCAGCTCTTCCATAGAATACTCCCAATTCTAATACTTCCTCTACAAGTAATGCAGGAGCCTGACCAAGATAGTCTTCAGTATCTTCATTTACATGAACTTTATGAATCAATGCTTCACTTATGAGCTTCTTCATATTCTGCTCTATAGGAGATTCAGTTTCTACTTTCATTGCTTCATTATACAGTACTACTGCTTCAGATATAGAATCAGTAGTTGATATAGAGTGTCTATAAGATTCTAACAGATTGAAAGTAGAATTCTGATAAGTAGATTGAGGAGTGTAGAGTACTGTCTCATTGAGAGATCCATCATACTCTATTATATCATCATTATCTCCTTCTACAGGTTCTTTCCTCATAAGAATAGGCATGATATCATTATATCTTTCCTCATTCTTCTTACCGTAGATTTGAATAGAGAATGTATCTGCTTTAATCTGATTAGACTTAGGCATTGATCTAAACTTATACATCTGATCATTTAGCTCTTTCATATTATCATTCTTATTCTTAAGAATATAATATCCAGTAGCCTTAGTAATAGCATCTGCTCTAAGATCTAATGTAGAATCTTCTTGAAGAGATTTACTTCCATCAGGGGAGTAAATTACAGTAGGATGGTCTTCTAATTCATCATGTGATAAGAAGTATCGTTTCATCTTATAATAGATCTCTTCATTCTTCATACCATAGAATCTATAAGCCATATTATTAGATAAGCACTTCAATTCATAGTACTGATTCTGATATGCTCTCCAATCTGCTTCTAGTTCTTTTTCATCTTTATAGTGGTTTCGTAAGATCATACCACTAGTGTACATCTCTTTCCACTTATCTATCTCACGATCTATTTCTTCTTGTGTCTCAGCATTCCGTAAAGGAGTCTGAAGCTGTGGCATTACACTCACTCTCCTTCGTTAAGAGATTAATGTTCTCAGATTACTGGGATGTGAGAGATTGATAATAAAAAAAATAACCACCGCTTATTTAAGGCGGTGGATTTTGAGTATGGGATGATTAGCGATTGTTAAATTTTTCTGATAAGAGTTCTGCTGCTGAAGGGGCAGGCTTGTATTTCTTACCCCAATATGTATTTCTAATGGCTTTTTTAGCCTGTTCCTGCCAGTATTCATTAACACTGGCTTCATCGGCCAGGTTAACAACCTCGTAGTCAAGGCCATATTTCTCAACGACCCTAGATAAGGTTACTTGCTCATTGTTGATCTCGTATATCGATTTATTATCTCGATCAGCATACACAATGAACAGGTCTCCCTTACCTCTAAGCGCCACATTCCATTGCGGCGCGCAATTTTTTGTAGAGGCAGTTGATATCTTACCAAGAATCCTAATATCACCATTCAGGCGGAACACGGAGTGGACACACCCACGAAACGGACCGTAAGCTGTCAGTAATGTAATATCCTCATCTTGGTCTGGAGCACAGTTTACCAGCAACAGACCTCCTTTCTTTGTATTAATGACCTTGCAGGGCTTTTCGGGATCGAAGCCCTGAGAGAATGGAAGCATATCAGCCCGATGCTTCATATCCGGGACATGTGCCCGGTAAGCCGGAAACTTATAATAGGGATTGTTAGAGGAGTCAGTGAGCATCCACTCATGACCTCCCTCATTATGTCTGCCATCCTGCTTCATCCCATAAACCTTAATCTGTAACATAACAATCTTCCTTTCTGTTGTATGAGAGAATCTTCTTACACTTCTATAGTATACAATTAAAAATACAAAGATTACTAGTACCCAATAAAGGGTACTAGTAACCTCATTTACTTATTACCAAGTAAACGCATAACCAACCAGGTCATTAGTAATAGGAGTCACATACTGCAGAGTAGCATTGCCTTCGAATACGTTAATGCAAACAAATGCAGCATACGGCTCAGCACCAGGATAAATGACCTTAGCCTGAGCAATGAAGTAGTAGTTAATACCCTTAACAACCTGCTTACCGATATAAGCAAGCGGAGTATAACTTACACCACAAACGTTAGTGCCAGCTTTGAACACCAGCTCCAACTCAGTAGGAAGATCTGCTTCCTCAACAATCTTAACAACACTAGCCTTTTCCTGAGTGCCATCAGACTGAACAGGAGGAATGTTGATTACCATGGTAACGATGAGAGTATCCTTGTCTTTAGTAGCACGGATCTCCTTAGCGATGACATAGTAATTCACACCATTAACAACCTGCTTACCTACAACCCAAATAGGAACATAGGTAGCACCAAGCAAACCTTCATTGATTTCGCCAAATGCAGTGGCAAGATCCTGAGGAACAGAAGTTGCAGGCTGATTGATAATCTCCAAACCACCAAGAGCCGGATTCAGTTCGAGTCCACCAAGTTTACTCATAATAAGTGACCTCCTAAACAATTTATGCATAAACCGTATCACTAGTTTTACTAGCTTACACATATTGTTTAGTAGTTCATAAATCTTTCTTATAAGCATCAAACTTACCTGCCATATCTATATTTCCCTTAGCGCAGTTGTATATGATCATTATCATAAACTTAAGTAATCTTCTAAGAGTAATTTCTCCTTTTCTGGGTGAATCTGATTGATTATACAGGTACCGGTATCATAAATGATATTCATAAACTTCTCTGCTTTCAAACCAGACTTTCCTTTTAGATTTGTTTTATGGAGTAAAGGTTTGTATTTATAAAGAATCATTTTGTATCTGGATTGGTAATACTCTTTAAATATTTTACGATAATAATCCACCATTTCCTTCTCTGAATCAAAAGTCTTTATACCTTGCTTTTTAAGCCATGATGATTCAAATAGTTTAACCTTACTTCCATCTTTATATGCCAACCAGGTATGAGATGGGCACATATTATTATCTTCTATTTGAATATAATAGAGTGAGAATTCTTTATCTTTCAAAGGACTCTTATAATTCATCTTATATCCAAGATATTCTTCAAAATACCATGCTTCAAACTCTGCATAATCCCAACAAACTCCTAATCTATAACATAAGAAATCTCTTAGACTAAGAGTTCTATAATCTTTAAAGTCAAAGTTATCATCTTCTGGTTTTACTATATTACCATCTTTAATATAACCATAATCAAAGTTCTTATTAAGAAACTTATTAAACTCTTCTGGAGTCTTACAATGTTTCTCTAATTCGTATAGATTCTCTGAGTAATCAAATCCCATCTTAAAAGATTCATTCAATACTTTAGAGAATCTAACCTGATGCTTAGTCTCTCCATCAAAGTTATATCCTAAACTCTTTGCCAATCCAATAGAAGCATTATTAGTTTTCTCTGCTCTATGGATTATCTTCTTTACTCCTTTTCTTTTCAAATCATTTTCCAATCTAGTTATCAATTGTTTAGACAATCCTTGACCCCTACAATTAGGAGATATAGCAACTACCGTAAATGCTATGTCATCTTTACCATTATACTTATAAGCATCTGCAAACCCTTTACCATTGATTACTACTCTCTTAATCAGATTAGGTGAATCTACATAGTTTCCTCTAGGAGATACAAGTAATCTTTCATTCTCTGGAAGGGATTCCCATATCTTTCTAGCAGCACTGTAAGAGTTATCTAGTGTATTACTAGCATCTTCTTGTAATGATCTCAAATCATCAAGAAGAGATTTCAATGTTTCCATTACTTTCACCCCTATCTCAAATTACCTCAATGTGAAACAAAGAAATTCATCCTAAGCCTATAGTTAGGCTTAGGATAAAGACGTCTCTGATTTCAATTATATACTATACTCCTGAAGAGATACAACCATGGTTATGTATCTCTACAATGAATCATCTATGGATATTGGCTACCCTTTCATCAGATGATTCAGAAAGGAGATGGTTTCAAATGAGTGAAACTCAGATGAAATCAATAGTCAAATCTGCTTCGCAATTTGTAAGCGATATGTACTATAATGGAAACCCAGTCTCTAGCTGGGTCAAAAACACACCGTTATACAAATATCGTCTTGCGCAATCTATAAACGATATAGCTGGATTGCTTGAAGCTGTAAAAGACTACAATTCAAACAATCCATCATATCAAAACTAATATTCTGTAATCAGAGTATTAGTGAAGTGATTCACTTATAGGGTAGTCCTAATAAGAATAATAAATCATACTCCATGGGTGTGATTTATTTTTTATCCTAAGCCTATAGTTAGGCTTAGGATTGTATACAATGATTTTTATATCCGGAAAATCAATTATATACTATACTCCTGAAGAGATACAACCATGGTTATGTATCTCTATCCTAGATCATCAGATGGATATTGGCTACCCTTCTATTAGATGATCTTGAAAGGAGAGTGATTTCATATGAGTGAAACTCAGATGAAATCAATCGTTGAAGCAGCTTCTCAGCTTGTCCGCGATAAGTATTATAATGGCAAAGTGGTAAGCAATGCCATTAAGAATACAACTGTTTACCAGCGCAGATTAGCAGAAGCTATTCGCGATGTGTATGCTATAGTTAATAGTATACCTACAACAGTTTAAAACTCTAGTCTATATTTAGGCTAGAGTGAAGTGATTCACTTATAGGGTAGTCCTAGAAAACATAATAAATTATATTCCATGGGTGTAGTTTATTTTTATCCTAAGCCTATAACTAGGCTTAGGATTGACCATATCGATCTTTTCAATTATATATCATATCATTGAAAGAATGCATAGCCATGACTTGATGTATTCTTATCAATGATTTCTCTCTTAGTATTGGCTACTCTCTAAGAGAAGAATTGGAAAGGATATGGTGTATGATCATGAATAAATCCTACATTGATCAAAATACACTTGAATCTGCTGAAACATTAGTCTCAGATAAATTCTATAAAGGGGAAAAGGTCTCTGAATACGTGAAGAACCTCCCCCTTTATAAGAATAGATTGACAAATGCTGTAGCAGACATTCAAGACTTGTTACAAGCTATTGGTGAATACGATGCAACAGCACCAATATATAAAATTATAGACTAATCGTCTATAATGAAGTGTTAACCCATAGAGTAGTCAACTCTACAAATAGATCATAGTTCATGGCCTATGATTTATTTTTTAGTTTATTATTTTATTTTTTCTAAATACTCTTCAAAGATCTTCTTATGCTCTTTAGATAACAGATCTTTCACTTCATCATATGAGTAGAATGCTCCATTCTTCATAGAATCCTGATCCATCTTTCTAACGTATTTGGTATACTTCTTATCATACTCTCCTGTACAAATGAAAGACACAGATCCATCATAATAGATCCCATTCTTATTGAGAGTCTGAGCATGCCAGTATGGTTGTTTCTCATACACTTTGAAAACAGTCTTACCAGTATACTGAACATTCTTAGGAATTACTAGGCATTCCTCTTCACATTCTCTACATGCTGCTTCCTCTATATACTCTTTAGGATCATCAATCCCACCACCAGGAATCCTATAATAGGTTCCATACTGAGTCATCTTACTCTCTTTATGAAGGAATACTTTGTCTTCTTTAAAGAGAAGTAGTTCTGCTCTTACTCTCCAATTCTTATTCTTATGATGGAGTATAAGATTAGGCTGTCCTTCTTTTATAGGCCCATGTAGAGTGTAATAACAAAGTTTTACTTCACAATCATATGGTATCTTAGTTTGAGTGAGGAATCTAGGTTCATTTGAGGAAGTTTCCTGTAATCCCAAGAGAGAAAGCATACCATCATGAAGAGAAACAGATTCTTCTATTTTAAAGTATGGATCTGATTTATAAATATCTTTCTTACCATTAACCAATCCGAATGGAATAGCGAATAAATGAAGGATCTCCATTATACTATACTCATTATTTGTTATTTTTCCATCAGGATACTTTTTAGAAACTAGTAATTTAAACCCACTATTTTCTTTATTATTATACCACTTTTTGCTAATCATGAGCCTATTATCTTTTATCCACACATCATTAGGATATTTAGAGTGTAAGAAACCTCCAATCTTAGTAAGAGGATCAGATCCATATTTTAATGATTCTACCTTATCATTCTGGTATCCTACTCCTATTAGACTTCCATTAGGAAAGAATCTTTCATTATGCCATTTGTTGTATTTATTAGCAAACTTATACATTGTATTTTT
>Ga0256405_10006666_pt1 | contig 18192 bp, 9 predicted proteins | sample RumenRJG_02DNA_FD_189096 | JGI IMG/M metagenome (GOLD analysis project Ga0256405, IMG submission 189096) | Bovine rumen microbial communities from Lethbridge, Alberta, Canada - RJG_02 | ecosystem: Host-associated > Mammals > Digestive system > Stomach > Rumen | place: Canada: Alberta | collected... | reverse complement strand
GGCGGTAGCTTTCCGCGGTGAACTGCCGCTTGAAATTCGCTCCCGCGTGTCCCACGGCGGAGGCGAACGAGCTGGTCTTTCCCTCCCGGTCCCGGTTCATGTAGGTGGGGATGATGAGCAGTCCGCCCTCCCTCACCACCCGGTCCAGCTCGGAAAGGGCCTTCAGCGGCTCGTCCAGCAGATGGAGCACGTTGCCCGCCACGGCCTTGTCGAAGGAGCCCGACGGGAAATCCAGCGCGGTGATGTCCGCAAACCGGAACTCGATGCCCGGGTAGGCGGCGCAGTTCTTCTCCGCCTTCTTCAGCATCTTCTCCGAGAAGTCCGTGGCCGTGAGGACCGCGCCCCGCTCCGCCATGACGGATGTGAGCATTCCCGTCCCGCAGGCGCACTCCAGTACCTGGTCTCCCGCCGCGATCTGTCCGGCGACGATCCGCTTCAGCGCCGTGTGGGTCTTGCGGTTGATGAGGTTGACAAAAATATCGTATACGCCCGCCGCGTGATCCCAGAACATGCCCAGATCCTCCTTTTCCCATCCGTCCGATTCTGCCCGCCGGTCAATCCGTGTTTACCACTCCGCCAGGGCCTTTTTCAGCCTCCGGTCGATGTCGATCCGCGTCCGGCGGCATTCTCCGGCGTGCTCCTTTCCCGATCTGAACATGAAGGACACCAGAAGTCCCGACCCCACGGGCAGGATCATCCTGAGAAGGGACTCCGGGAAGGCAAAGTGCGTGCCGTACCGGTACAGCCAAGCCTCGAAGGCGCAGTCGTGCGGCATCCGGATCAGCCTCTCCTCCATCCGCCGGATGTACCTGCAGGTGTCCCACAGCACGTCGTCTTCCGCGCCGATGAAGACGATCTTCCCGCGGATGTTCTCCACCCGGATCCGCTCCTCCTCCCGGACCGGATGGAGCCGCTCGGATTCGTCGAACATGGGACGGGAGGCGATTTTGTCTCCGCCTGCCCGGGACGCCTCCTCGATCTTCAGCCAGTACTCCGGATGACGGTAGGCATAGGGCAGATACGGAAGCGGCTTTCCCTGCCAGGTGACCGAGGATTCGCCGTCCCCGGGCCTCTCCCGCATGCCGTCCAGCCCGTCCTGATAGAAGCCCTCCATCACGAAGTCCGGCGGGGATATGGCGACGGTCAGGGTCAGGTCCGGATAGTACGACGCGGCCAGAAGCGCCATCATCCCGGTGGTGGACGCGCCTGCGACGCCGAGCTTTTCACAGCCCTGCGCCTTCATGAACGAAATCGCTTTCCCGAACCGCTCCAGCGGATAGCTGTGATGCCCGTAGTCCTTTTTCTCCGGGGACATGGCCATGACGTGGATGCCCTGCCGGTTCATCCATTTTGCCCCCATGGACGCCATGCGGTCCTCCGCGCTGTCGCCCAGCATGAGGATCATTCCGCGGCCGGTGTCCCCGGAGCAGGGATACCACGCCCCGTTGAAGCCGTCCCGGTCCACTCTGAATACCTGCTTTTTCATACCCTGCCTCCGTCGGTTCTTTATTTATGCGACAGCAAACTTATACTAATCTCATTTAAAAAGGGAAAACGCGGCTTCTTGAAAGAAGCCTGGCAAGAACTTTATAAATACACTGGTGCAGCATTCTTCTCTTCGTGCAGCACGGGGTAACGTGCAGTGCACTATTTCTGACTTTGTTTTTTGCACATCTTTGACAGATTGTCTTTTTAGGTTGAGAATAGTATTAACGCTGGTTTTCAAACGTGCAGCTGCCTGAGCCCTTGTGCGGCTTGTTTTTCTGCTGCAGGATACCAATTCCGACAAGTTTTTCGTTTGTTGGCGGAACGATAATTAGCGTTCGCTTACCATTATACACGCCTTCCCCTCCTTTTGCAAGGACCGCGGCCGAATTTGCCGGAAAAAGCCGGGAACCGCATAAGGAGGGGAGCATCATGAAGGGAACGGAACGTGTCCTTCTTCCGCTTACTCCCGGTTCTTCAGCACGACGCCCATGTCGACGCGGTCGATGCGGCGGACCAGAAGCCGGTTGATGACGGCATAGAGCAGCATGACCCCGCAGAACAGGGCGGCGTACACCCACAAGGGCATGCTGAGATCGATGCCGCATGGCACGTTTGAGACCAGATAGGGGTACATGGCGTCCATGAGAACCTTGGAGAGCGGAATGGAGACGAGGGTCCCGACGGCGATGAGCGCCGTGTTCCCGTCGATGAACAGCTTCGAGAGCTCTCCCCGCCGGTAGCCGAAGACCTTGAACAGGGCGATCCCTCCCGCGGACCGGTCGATCATGACCTTCATCATCAGGTACATAACCACGGCCATGATGCCGGCGGAGGCGATGATCATGGTGTAGACCATCCCCGACATCAGATTGACGAAGATGTCCGCGGCCTTGACCACGTCCTCCCGGGTGCTGACGGAATAGAGCCGCCCCGGATCGATGCCGAGATCCCGGTCGGAGAAGACGGTGTTGTAATAGTCGTCCTCCGCGCCGAAGAGCTCCCGCATCCGGTCGATGTCCATGAAGACGCAGAACGACGGCGACCAGGTCACGATCCCGTCCACGGTGAAGGCGTAGGAGCGGCCGCTGTCCGGATCCTCGGCGGTGAAGGCGTCCCCGGTTTTCAGCCCGAATTTCTGCGCCATGGCGGAGCTGATCTCGACCCGGGACATGCTGTCCGGCGGATCGGCGTCAAAGTAGGGATTGTCCCGCTCCAGACCCAGCACCGTCACGTCCATGCTGTAGCCGAAAACCTCCTTTTTCAGGCTCTCGGAGTAAGCGGGAGTTCCGCCCTCGGGGACCTCCTCCTCCGGGTACTTGTAGAGGTACATATAGGCGTATTTCGTGTCGGCCACGTTGTCCTGCCCCACGTGCTCGCAGAGGAAGAACGCGTTGATGCCTATCATCATGAGCAGGAGGCACACGAAGATCCCCAGCACCACGCCAACCGCGCTTCTGCCCTCCCGGAGCATCTGCCGGAGCCGGAACCGCCGGATGTAGCTCATGCTTCCGAGCTCTACCCGGGACAGGTCCCGGGAGACGTCCCGCCGCTTTTCCTCCCTGCGGATCATCTGAAGCGCGGGCGCGGACAGACGGCGGCGGATCACGATCCAGTTCACCAGTGCCGCGGTCACGGGAGGCATGACGATCCCGTACAGGATCACCCACAGCTCCGTCACCGTGTCGAGGGAGGGAACGGAGAAGTAGGCGTAGGTGTCCGCCGTCTGAAGGGGAACCCCGAACCGGCTGTAGCCGAGGGCCGTTCCCACCGCTCCCGCGGCAAGGCACACCAGGGAGGGCAGGACCAGATAGTGGCGCAGAAGCTCTCCCCGGCGCACGCCCAGGGCGTACAGGGTGCCGATGACGCTCTGCTCCTCCTCGATGCCGTGGACCACGAAGACGCTGATGACGTAGGCCATGAGCGCCAGGATGATGACCCCGGCCAGGATGCTGGCGTATTTGTTGATGACCACGTCGCCCGAAGCCGCGCCGATGCGGGGGTTGTCATCCGCGGTCACAAAGGAGCGGAGGTTGTCGTTCTCCGGTGACCAGTACTTGTCGATCAGCTCCCGGACGGCGTCCCTCAGCTCCGCGCCTCCCTCGGCGGCATCCTCCCCGGCCTCCCGGAGCTCGTCCACTCCGTCGAAGAGCTCTCCGGGAAGCATCGTCCGGAGGGAATCCGGGATGTCTCCCTTCATCCGGTCCGAAAACTCGCCCAGCGCGTCCGAGAGCTCCCCGAGACCGTCCGCCAGCTCCTCCGAGCCCTCCGCGAGATCGTCCCGCTTTCCGTAGATCTGTTTCCAGTAGTCTTTGAAAACCGGATCCTCCACGGCGTCCGGATCGAAGGAGAAGGTTCTGAGAAGGTTTTTCAGCTCCTCGTCCGTCATCTTCCCGTTCAGCCGGTAGGCGTAGAGGTATTCCTCGGACTGAAGGCTTTTTCCCGTGTCCGCCAGGCGGTCGTACAGGGTGTCCGTCACAAAGGCCGTGCCGAAGTTCGCGCTGTCCACCGTGCTGTCGCCCATGGTGCGGAACGGCGCGTCGTAGTCCGGCGTGGTGGCGATGCCGCTGACCGTGAGCCCGATGCCCCCCGCCGTGATCCGGTCCCCGGGCCGGAGGGATTTCGTCTCGCAGTACCGCTTTTCCAGAAGGATCTCCCCGTCGTCTGCCGGATACGCGCCGCACTCGGTTTCCGCCAGGTCGATGTCCTCCCGGATCCGGAACACCCGCAGGACGCTCCCGTCCTCCAGGGCGTAATCCCGGTAAAACATGGCCTCGAGATCGATCCCCTTATCCCGGAGCAGGGCTTCCTCCTCCTCCGTCAGGGGAACGAAGACCGTGAACTGCCCGTCTTCGATCCGGTTTTTCTCCGCGTGCTCCGCGCCGCCGAGGATGACGGTGTCCGCCGCGCCGATGAGACTGACGATCAGGTAAATGGAGAGGGTGATCATCGCCGCCAGCGCAAGATACCGGAGGAGGTGCGTGCGCAGCTCACGCATCGTCCTCTTCGCCAGAACCCGTCCCATATCAGAGCTCCTCCAGTTCCGCCGCGGGGACGGGTGAGGCGTTCTCGTATTCGTCCACGATCACCCCGTCCCGGATGGTCAGCACCTTGTGCGCCATCTGCCGGATCGCGGCGTTGTGGGTCACCAGCAGAATCGTCGTGCCGTACATGCGGTTGATGCGCTCCAGCAGGATCAGGATCTCCCGGCTGGAGGCGGAGTCGAGGGCGCCCGTGGGCTCGTCGCAGAGCAGAAGCTCCGGGTTCTTGATCACGGCCCGGGCGATGGCGCACCTCTGCTGCTGGCCGCCGGAGAGCTGGGAGGGGAATTTGTTCCGGTGCCCCGCCATGCCCAGCGTGTCGAGCAGGTCGTCCATGGGCAGGGGATGCTTCGACAGGTACTGGCAGACCTGCACGTTCTCCCTCACCGTCAGATTCGGCACGAGATTGTAGAACTGGAACACAAAGCCCAGCTTCTCCCGCCGGTACTCCGCGAGGCCGTCCTTCTTCATGCCGCAGAGCTCGGACCCGTCCACCAGGATCGATCCGCTGTCCGCCGTTTCCAGCGCCCCGACGCAGTTGAGCAGGGTGGATTTGCCGGATCCGCTGGGGCCGAGGATGGCGCACACCGATCCCTTCTCCACCGATGTGGAGACGCCCCGGAGAACCTCCGTGCGGCTGCTGCCTTCTCCGTAGCTCTTCTTCAAGTCCCTGATTTCCAGATACATGCCGTCCTTTTGCCTCCCGCTGTCTGAACCATGAAATTAGCTTTCGCTAACCATTATAGCACAGCACTCCGGAAAAATCAAGGACCCGGGAAGGATCCGCCGAAAAACGCGGAAAACGGCGCAGAAAAACAGCCGGACGCCATATGCCGCGCATTTCCGTCCATAGGGGAGGCGGCATGGGTTCGGCATATTTTCTTCCATTTATTGATTGTCGGTTACCTTCCGGGAATCCGGATCGTGACGGCGCTCCCTCCCTCTTCCCGCCGTTCGACGGACAGCGTTCCGGAGCACATCATGGTCAGCCGCTCCCGGATGTTGTTCAGGGCCACGTGGGGCTCCCGGTCGTCCGGCCTGAGGAAATCCCGCTCGTCGAAGCCCGGTCCGTTGTCGGTGACGGTGACCTCGAAGCCCTCCGCCGTCTCCCGGGATACCACGCGGATGAGGAGCGGGGCCGCTTCCGGGTTGATTCCGTATTTGACCGCGTTCTCCACGATGGGCTGAAGGGTCAGCGGCGGGAGTCGGAACTGCACCGCGGGCGTGTCGAACTCCACGAACAGTCTGTTCTCGAACCGCACCTGCTCCACCGCCAGATAGGCCCGGGCGTGCTCCAGCTCGTCCGTGAACGGGACCGTATCGTCCCTGGCCAGGGCGGTAAAGTTGTCACGCAGATAGGAGGTGAAATCCAGAATCACCTGCCGGGCCCTTCCTGGATCCTGACCGCAGAGGTAGTAGATGCTCGTCATGGTGTTGAGGATGAAGTGGGGACGCATCTCCAGCACCGCCGCCCTCGCTCTCTCCCGCGCCGCTTCCTCCTTCTGGGCCAGATAGCGGTCTGCCTGATCCTTCAGAAGAAAGACCGCGAAAAACACCGTCTCGAGCAGGGAAGAGGCGAGTACGCAGACGAGGAACAGAAGGACCTGCCCGCGCGTCAGCTTTTTCCGCCGCCGGAGGATGCCGATGAGAAGGAACGCCAGATACGCGGCGGAAGCCAGAATCACGGAGGCGTAGACCGCGTCGAAGGAAAACGGACTGCCGGGGATGGGGATCTGGAGCCGCTTCCGGTCCGCGCCGATCAGCGTCACGAGAAAGGTGAGGACGTCCAGCACGCACGCCGCGATGAAAAACGGATTCCCGCGCCGCTCCTCCCCGCAGCAGAAGAGCAGATACCATACGTAGACCGGCATCAGAAGGGATGTCGAGAGGGCGCTTGTCACCAGACTGAACCCTCCGGAGAGGAGATCCGGCAGATAGACCGTGCAGAGGGTCGCCGCCAGCTGGAGGAAGCCGGAGAAGAGCAGGAGGCTGAAGGTCAGGCGATAGAAATTTCTCAGCCGCTTCTCCATGCCGCCGACCCAGTGCAGCATCAGAAGCCCGACGAGGCTGAGGGTGATGGCGGCGCTGTCGTTGGCGAGGTTGAGGGCTGTGAGCATGTTCATCGGACGAGTCCTCCCATGGGATACCGGAGCCGCGAGAGCTGAGCCCGGATCATGTCCGCGGTGAGCGGCTTCACGACAAATCCGCTGGCGCCGGTGCTCCAGGCGTCGAGGGCGTAATCCGCGTAGGCCGTGAGGAAGATCACGTTCGTTTTCGGATGAATTTTCAGAAGCTCTTCGCAGAGCAGAAGGCCGCTGGTCCGCTCCAGCTCGATGTCGAGAAACGCCAGCGCGACGGGCTTCTTCCTTGCAAAGGCGAGGACGTCGGAGGGCTTGCCGAATCCCGTCACGTCCGCGCCCGTCAGCGTCGCCCGGAGGATGGAGACGGCTCCCTCCAGCGCGATCGGCTCGTCATCCGCCGCAAGGACCGCCGGACGCTCGGAGCCCGTCTCCGCCGAGGAAACCGCGGCCTGCTCCAGAAGACTGTCCGGCGACACATCCAGGGCCTCCGCGATCCGCAGGATCATGGTGACGTCCGGGATGCGGCGGCCCGTTTCCCAGCTGGCGACGGAGGACCGCTCCACAAAAATCCTGTTGGCAAGCTCCTGCTGGGACAGGCCGCTCTGCAGGCGGTATTTGCGGAGGATTTCGGCGAAGGAGTTTTTCATGGCGTGTCCTTATTTTTGGATTACGACAGATTACTTAAAAATTGCGGCTGATTTATTTAAAAACCTGACCAATCTGTAATATTATACTCAATTCGGAATTATTATACTACATCCGCGAAAAAAACGCAAGTGCTTGAGAAAGTAAAACATGTGTCTTTCCGACACATGTTCTTGAATTGAGCGGGGAGTTGTGATATAATTTTATTGCGTAAATGTGAATATTTATGTTTTGCTATATGCCGGTCGGGCAGAGCGCTTCCGAATATGGTCATTCCGACGAAATTGGAACGGCGCGCAACATTCCGTCCTCCGCGGGTGTATACAGGGCAAAAGGACCGAATGCAGACGACATTGCTTCCTGCGCTTGCGCGGAGGCGGAACAGATGACAGAATGACTTGACGACAATTATAGTATTGGCAGCGTACGAGGACGATACCACAGGAGGATACCGGGTTGTTCAACGGAAGAGAAGGATATACCGCATGGAGAAGAGCTCTGAGCCTGGCGCTGGCACTGGTCACGCTCTGCTCGCTGGCCGCTCCGGCGTTTGGATTTGAAATCGCGGTCGTCATGACGAAGTCCGTGTACGAAGCGGGCGAGCTGACGGGCGGGAACGACACCTACCGGGTCAGCGTCGCCTACGGCGAGGAAGCGAGGATCCCGGAAAACGCCGCGCTGTTCACGGAGGAGCTGACGGAGACCGGACTGTACCGGGCCGCGGCGGAGAGAATGCTGCCCGGGGACCGGACCGCGGTCGGCGCGCGCTTCTTCGATATCGAGATCCGGGACGGAGACGGGACCAAGCTCGAGCCGGAGACCCCGGTTTCCGTGACCATCTCCGCGGAGGGGATCGATTCCGCGGACGGCGTGACGGTGGTGCATTTTCCGGAGCATGAGGACGCGGATCCCGGGGACTCCGGCGTCGAAGCGCTGACGGAGCAGAACGCGGTCCTGTCCGTGCTGTCCTCCGCGGCGGCGGATTTTGAGATTTTCGACGGAACGGATTCCTCCGCTCCCGCCGGGCTGCCCGAGACGGAGCTCGTGGACGCGGAGATCGGCGAGGACGGGCGCATCACCTTTGAGGCGGACGGCTTCTCGGTGTACGGCGTGGTCTGGACGAGGACCCTTGTGACGGAGGTCCTCACCGACGGCGGAGAGCTGTTCGAGGTCACCGTGACGTACGACGAGACGGCAGGACTTCCCGGGGACGCGGCCCTCCGGGTGACGGAATTCGCCGAGGGCTCCCCGGAATACGCGGACGCCTGGAAGACGGTCACGGGCGAGGACTACGTCGATCCCTCCGCCGAAGAATCCGAGGACGGCCGGACCTTCCGGATCGCGGGAGAGCAGAGCTTCCTCCCGGCCGGTATGGCGGCGCTGGACATTTCGATCTTCGACGGGGAAGGGCAGAAGCTCGAACCGGCGGTTCCCGTGCAGGTGTCCGTCGTTATGAAATCCCTGCCGGAGAGCTTTGAAAACGGCGAGGGAGAAGCCGCCGTGGCCGTGCGCCATCTGAGAGAGACTCCGGACGGCGTGACGGTGGAAACGGTGGCCTCGGCGGACGGATCCGTCGGAGAAGTGACGGTGGAGGAGACCTCCCTTGCGGCCGAATTCACGGTGGACGGCTTCTCGACCTATACCATCACCTGGGGCAGCGCGGCGTCGAACACCGGCACGAATCTGCAGTTCCGCAGCAACAACACCAACCGCGTGACGGTTCCGGTGTATTATGTGGATACCGCCGGGAATCCCATCCCGCGGCCCTCGGGCATCGGTGGCACCGTTAACGTGAATATGAACGCGTTCCCCTATACCTACAATATCACATCGTCCGATCTGGCGCAGTCCATCGACGGCTTTACCTATCAGGGCGCCCACAGCGGCAGTTATACGGGAAGCGAGGTCTCCTCCGTGACCGTGACGAGAACGCAGTCCGGATGGTATTATACATATTCCGCAGACGTATCGTCCCTGTACCTCGTGTATTCCGGACAGCAGCCCTCCTCCGGCATCACCGTTCACTACGGCTACATGAACGGGAACGACTTCGTGGAATTCACCGAGGACGAGGACGGAAACGTTCCCGCCGGCACCACGGTTCCGAAGCCGGCGCAGCTGGGCGACCAGTGGGATCTGGAAATGGAGATCCCGAACTATCGGTACGTGACTACCCGGCTGAACAATCCCCAAAATGGCCGGGAGATCTCCCCCCTGCTGAACACGGACCCGCCCTATAAGGCCAATACCAACAACACGTTTGAAAACGCGGACCAGTCGGCCTATCCTTCCTATAACGCTTCTGTCGCTCCGACGCCCTTCGGGTCCGAGTGGCGGTACCGCCAGCTGTCCAGTATCGGCTGGAACCCCACCGGAGGCGGCTGGAACTATTCCAATACCGAACCCGTCACCGGCTATGGCGTCACCAAGCCCGTGTTGTTCGCCCAGACCGACCAGGACATCTATGTAATCTACGAAAAGGGCAGCATGGTGGGAGGTTCTCCCCAGGGAGATCCGCCGGATCCCGGCACCCTGAACGCGCCGGATACGGATAAGCAGGTCAATTCCAATGGGGACGGCACCTACGACGTGACCCTCAGCGCCACCAGCGAGAGGAAGGACGCCTCCGCAACCTCCAAGGCCAACGTCATCATTGTGCTGGATACCTCCTGGAGTATGTACGAGAAGGACGCGGGCGGCGGACAGTCCCGTATGACGGTGGCAAAGAGCGCCATCGGAAGTCTGGCGGATAAGCTCTTCGCCCTGAACGCGGCGGAGTCCGATACCGTCGAGCTGGCGTTCGTCACCTTCGCGCAGCGTGTCCGGAACGAGGAGGAGATGAGAAGGATCTACTCCGGAACGGACGCCACTGAGTTCAAGAACATGGTCAACGGTCTGGACTGCGCCTCCGGCACCAACTGGGACGACGCCCTGTACGCGGCCGACCACATCTATTTCAACGACAACGATCCCACCTACGTGGTGTTCATCACGGACGGCGACCCGATCTCCTGCGCCCATCCCTACGGGAAGTACGACGACTGGGACGGCGGAACGTACTACACCGGCAGAACCGACTATGAATACGCGCTGGCCGCGAAGAACCAGGCGGACCTGATCATCGCCCACAACAAGACCCTGTACACCATCGGCGCGTTCGGCTCCGTGGCGAACCTGCAGGCAATCGGCGGGACCTATCTGGGTCAGGCGAACGATACCACGACCATCAACGGCTATTTCGACGACATCATTTCCGAGATCAGGAGCAGTCTGGGCTATCAGGACATCGTCATCAACGACGGCATCACCGCCCTGTCCTCCACGGGACTGGCCAGAGGCGACATCTCCAGCCTGCGGTACTACCGGTCCGGCGGAACGAATCCGAACGGCTCCGAGAAGTACGACCACACGGCCAACAACGGGCACGGCGTGGAGTGGACGGACGCTCCCGCGGCGTATCTGCTGGAGGTGAAGGAGGAGAACGGGACCGTAAAGTACTACAAGAACGGCACGGAAACCGCTCTGGACAGCCTCACCTCCCTGACGGAGACCGAGTACCTCGCCAAATACCCCGCCGGGACCCGGACGGTGATCTGGGACATCAATCCGAACTCCGAGGATCTGATGGAGGACGGCGTGACCTACACCATGATCTTCACCATGTGGCCCAGTCAGGACGCCTACGACCTGGTGGCGAACCTGAACAACGGCGTGGTCAACTACGACGAACTGAGCCAGGCGGAGCGGGATCAGGTGTATCTGGAAAACGGCGTCTACTACCTGAAGACCAATACGTCGGCTTCCGTGGACTATACCACGGTCCGGATGGTGAACGGACAGGCGTCCGGCGATCCCGTTCCGGCCACCGCTCCCATCGAGGATCCCAAGGGGAAGATGAACCTGGACAAGAACGAGATATCGGTCCGCAAGGAGTTCGCCCACCTCATCAATGAGGCGGATCCCTACGAGGAAATCGTGTTCTACGTGCTGGTGGACGGGAAGTACTACAATAAGGACGGAACCCTGTCCGACACGCTGGATGAGGAGAATGTCTATTCCATCAGGCTGCCCGACGCGTCGGCTGAGGAAGGCAAAAAATGGGAAGGCAAGCTCTCCATCGCGCCCGGCCTGATGCGGGGCGGCAAGATCCTGGAGACCGGCCACAATTACACCCTGGTGGAGAAGATCGTCAGCGGCAACCCCTACGAATACGAATTCTCCGCCCAGACCCTCCGGCCCATGGTCATCACCGCGGTTCCCACCTTCCTGGTGCTGGAGGACGACGAGAATCCCAACACGGAGAACACGCAGGAATACACCCTCAACGACGAGGAGCACACCTATACCGCCGGTCCGTCCGACGAAGAGGGTACGTATTACGTCATGCCGCAGAACAAGGGCTCCCTGACCGGCGTGAACCACAAGACCTCCGAGCTGGACATCACCAAGATCATCCACGATCCCGACGATCTGATCACCGACGCGGAGGAGGCCGCGGACACCTTCACCTACCGGGTGACGCTGGAGATCCCGGACGGCAAAGACCCCTCGGGCATCGTGGGGTACGAATACGTGCCGAGGACCCAGGCCAACGCCTTCACCCTGTTCGGGTATCAGACCGGCCAGTCTGCGTTCCCCGAGGACATCGCGCGGTTCAACGGAAAGACCTACCGCGCCTGGAACACGCTGGTCTACGACGCCCTGATCGAATACGACCGGGTGACGAAGAACGGAAAGACCTCCATCGTGGCAAGGCGCGACGCGGACGGGAACATTATCTGGAAGATCCCCGCCGTGGACGGATACCATACGATCACCTACGACATGACCCTGAAGCAGGACGAGGTGATCCGCTTCACCAACCTGCCCACGGGTACGAAGTACACCATTCAGGAGATCTACGCCAACAAGTACCCGGCGGACAACGCGGGCGGAAAGACCGACGGGCGTGCTCCCGTATCCGACGAAAGCAACCTGAGCGCCGAAGGGTATGAGATTGAAAAGGTTCAGCACACCGGCGGCACCCTTTCCGCGGACAAGAGCACCGTGACGGGAACCATCGAGGCGCCGGACACCCGTTACTACAACCAGTTCACCAACACCAAAACCAAAAAGGACGATACGGTCCGCGCGGAGCTGAGGGTGAAGAAGGTCGTCGAGGGCTACGAATGGGGCGAGGAATACTACCGCTTCACCCTGACGGCGGGCACGGCCTCCTATACCGACGCGGAGGGCGGCGAGGGAACCTCTCCCATGCCGGACGGAGGTGCGAACAGCGCGGTTTCCGTTTATGATTCCACGGCGGATCACACCCTGTCCTTCGGCCTGATCCGGTACGAGCGTCCCGGCGTCTACACCTACACGGTGTCGGAGTACGACAACACGAAGAACATGCCCTATGTGCTGTTCGCCGCTCCGGTGACGGTCACGGTGACGGTCACGGCGGACGAGGACGGAAAGCTCACCGTGGAGAGCATCGAGGACGACGCGGACACGACGGAATTCACTGCCGAAACCGCTTCCGCGCTGGCCTCGGGCCTGACCACGCAGACCAACAAATCCCGGACCGTCACGATCCGGAAGGTGGACCGGCAGAATACGGACACTGTCCTGTCCGGAGCGGTCTTCGAGCTGCGGCAGGGGAACGATCTGTTCTATCTGCGTGACGGAAAGCTGCTGCGCGCGGACGCCGTGGTCGAAATCATCGGGATGAGCCTTTCCGACGACGGCGCGGACCGGGCGATGGAGGCGGCGGGGATCTCCTCCTCGATCACCCTGGGTGAGCTCGAGCTGGCGCTCAGTGAGCTTCAGTTCGACACGGTGTACGAGCTGAGGGAGATCACGCCTCCCGATGGATACATCATCACCAACAAGCACGTGTACTTCAAGGTCGTGCGCGAGGAGGCCCGGGTGTATCTGTGCCTGACGGACGAGACCGGAGCCGTTCTCGAAAACGAGGATGGTCCCGTGACGGACAACAGCGCCGCGGTCATCGCGGAGGGCAGGGAGCTTGTGATCTCTGTGAAAAACGAGGCCGGCGCGGCTCTTCCGAACACCGGCGGCATCGGGACCGGACTCTTCACGCTCCTCGGAACCGTCCTCACCCTCGGCGCGGGCCTGATCCTGCTCCGCAGGGCGAAGTGCCGCGGATGAGGGAGAAGCGTTTCGCCGGATCCCGAACGCATACGAAAAACCGGATGATTGTTCCGTACAGTCATCCGGTTTTGTCCTGACAGGGGAAAGCTTCCGCAGCGGGAGGACCGCAGCATCACTCCCGCACGGTGACCGCGTTCCCGTCCGACAGGGTGATCCGAAATGCGTCGGAACCGATGTCGGGGGACGCTTCCACGGACCGGACAAGGGGCTTCCCGTCCCGGTAAGGACAGAGAACGGTCACCACCCGGCGGGATTTGTCAAAGCGGAACGTGTTCAGCACCGTGGGAACCGGATAGTGCTCCACGTCGCCGATGCCGAATTTCGGGAGCCAGCCCTGGAACTCCGGCGACCGGATGCCGCGCGCAAGCTCCATGCCGCCCGAGGAGGACGCGGCGGTCAGTCCCACGCCGTCCGGGAAGGCGTTGTGAACGGCGCGCCCGTCCAGCACCGTCGGATTGTCGTGCATGTGCCAGATCAGCTGGCAGTCGTGTTCCTCCCCGGCCTCGAAGCGGTCCACCGACACGAACATGGGAGGCAGACCGGGCTCGTTCTTCAGAAAGATCAGCTTCCGCGTGTGCCGCACCCTGATTTTATCCGGTCCGTAACCCTCGTCGTAGGAGGCCTCGGCGGTCTCGCGGGACTCTCCGATGTCAAAGCGGACGTCGGCCTTTTTCGCAATGTCCTCCGGGAGCCAGCGGTATCCCTCCCGGCGGTTCTGGTCGAAGCCGTCGACGCGGGCGGTGTTGTGGCCCCGGGTGGAGAGGACGTAGCGGCGCATTTCGGAGGTGTCGTAGTCGAAGGTGCCCGCCTCCGGCATCAGCTCGTGCCCGTACGCCCAGAGCTGTACGCTGAGCTTGTCCTCGTGCTGATGGGCCTTGCCGAAGGGAGAGGCGTCCATATAGGCCCAGAGCGCGTCCTTTTCCCAGGAGGAGCGGAAAATGACCATGCCGCTGTACTCCAGAAGGATCGATTTGTATGCCGGCGGTTCTCCCTCCGCCCGTTCCGAGGCGAAATAGCGGAATTCGCTCCTGTCCGGCAGATAGAGAAGCGCTTCCTTCAGAATCCGCGCCGCGTTTTCCCTTCCGCTGTCGTTGACCGCCGGGGTGCGGAAATCGGGGGCGGCGATCTTCGGATAGACCGAAAACATCTTTCCGAGCCCTTCGTAGAGATACGGCGGCACCTCGTCCCCGTGCAGACGGATCAGGTCCGCAACATCCTCGTAATTGCCCACGCAGACCTGATGATACCCCGGGGTCAGCTCGTACTGCATGCCGTCCGGATAGACCTGAGCCCCGATCTCGCTCTCCAGCCTCCTGTGGACATAAGCCAGCCATTCCGCGCTCTCCCGGAGGAAGGGGAAGAACAGGGCGATCTGGCAGAGTCCCGCCATCTCCATGATCAGCCAGTTGTGGGAGGTGCAGAAATTCCGCAGCCGCCACCCGTGCTCCCACACCGATTTGCAGAACACCGTCAGCACCTCGTCGTCAATCGCGTACAGAAACGCGTGGATCGCGTAGGTCCACCGCTTCATGCGCAGACCGGCCTCGATGGTGCGCCAGCAGATCGTGGCGAAGCCGCTCTCGTTTTCCGGGACCTGCGCCTGGACCGCCCAGCTCATGAACTGCCTTGACCACTCGGCGGGGATGGCTTCGTCCCCGGTGAGGAGGTATTCCTCCGCCATGGACTGCCATTCCGGGTGGCGGTTCAGCTGCCAGGGCCATTCGCAGTAGTTGTTGTAGGTGGGATTGGCGGTCCAGTCGATGACCTCCCCGAAGGTGTACGGGACCCGGCAGGACACAAAGGTGTGCTCCATCGCCCGCCGGGACGCCTCGGCGATCTTCTCCGCGTCGGGCGCGAGCCGCTCCTTTTCTCCCTTCAGATACCGTTCCGGATCGAGGGTCCGGCGGACGTACGCGGCGAAGAGGCGTTTCGCTTCGTCGATCCGGCCCTCTTCGGCCAGAGGCGCCAGCTCTGCCAGCTCCGGAACGGCGGGATCGAGACATGCGGTGAAGAATCTGAAATCGGTGAGCCTGGTGTTTTCCATGGCGTTTTCCTCGCTTTCTGCGGCCGGAGGGATCCCCGTGCGGCGGCTCCTCCGGAACGACTCCGTGACCCTATCATATCCCAAACACCCCTCCGCTGTCAAGGGGGTACGGAGAGACTTCGCCCGTGAGAAGGAACGGCGCAAAAAGCTGTTTTGAGACGTCCACCCCTTGCAAAGCGGGGAAAAGCATGATAAAATAGAAAGAAAAAGATGCAGGCTGTGGGGGCCGGAGTTACGGAGCGGGACCGGCCCTTCCGAACCGAGGTGAACCGTTTGAAAAAATTCAGAAACCTGGTGATCGGCGGGATCGAGAGCAAGGTCGTGACGTTGATCGTGATTTCCATGGTCGTCGTCGCGGCGGTGTTTCTGGCGTCCATGCTGACCCAGAACAGCATGCTCGTCCAGCTGACCGAAACCACCAACGAGCGGCAGGTCTCCACCATGACCGGGACCACCGCCGCGGTGATCGATCAGGTGGTGGTGGAGAACATGGACCGTCTCACCGCCATGGAGGCCGATGCGGTGGACCAGATGTTCCGGGATCTGGCGATCCGGGTGCGGATGGCGGGCGAATACGCCAAAAAGCTGCTGAGCAGTCCGGACAGCGTGCCCCCGGCGGAATGGAACCGGCCGGACGCCGCCCATGACGGGGAGCTCTTCGTGAAGGTCCTGTTCGCGGAGGGAGTCGACGAAGCGGACGTGGCGGACCGGCTGGGCGTGATCGCCAATATGAAGGACATGATGACGGCCCTCTGCGCGGCCTACCGGGCGGACAACATCTTTTTCGCCCTGCCGGAGGGCGCGACGCTGATGGCGGATACGGTCCCCGGAAACTGGATCGCGGAGGACGGCTCGTATATCGCCTACAACGCCCCGGACCGGTACTGGTACCGTCAGGCGGCGGAGGCGGGCACCCTCATCTTCTCCGACGCGGAGTTCGACCACCGCACCGGGGAGCTGTGCGTCACCTGCGCGATGCCGGTCTACGGAGCGGACGGGACGCTTCTCGGCGTGGCAGGCGCGGATCTCTATCTGGACGAAATGCAGAAGACCATCGCCGAATCGTCGGAGGGCGGCGGGTTCCTCGTGGTCGTCAATCAGGACGGCCACGTGATCGAATCCCCCGTGAATCAGGGCGTCTTCCGGGTCATGAACTCCGCGGAGGCGGCCGATCTGCGCGAATCGGAGGACAAGGAGCTGGCGGCTCTGGTGCGTGACGCGATGGGAGGAAAGACCGACGTGCGCCTGGTGCCCCTGCAGTACGGCAATTACTATATGATCGGCGTGCCCATGGAGACGGTGGGCTGGACGCTGATCGCCGCCTACAGCGAACGGGACGCGGAACAGCCGGTCCGTCAGCTTCGGGCGGATTATCAGGCGATCCAGGAGGAGGCGGCGGGCACCTACCGGGACCGGAACGCGCGGGGCAAGGCGATTATGTGGATTCTGCTGATCGCTCTGCTGGCGGCGATGCAGTTCGGCGCGCTGGTCCTGGGCAAGAGGATCGTGAAGCCGCTGAATACCATCACAAAGCGGATCGCGGAGCTCAGCGAAACCAATCTGGAATTCAAAATGGAGGACACCTTCCGCACCGGGGACGAGGTGGAGGAGCTGGCCAAGTCCTTCGCCTCGATCTCCCACAAGACGGTGGAGTATCTCGACACGGTCCGGCGCGTCACGGCGGAAAAGGAGCGCATCGGAGCGGAGCTGTCCCTGGCGACTCAGATCCAGGGTGCCATGCTGCCCCACATCGTTCCCGCGTTCCCGGACCGGCTTGATTTCGACGTCATCGGCAGCATGGATCCCGCCAAGGAGGTGGGCGGCGACTTCTACGACTACTTCCTGATCGACGATGATCACCTTGGCCTGGTGATCGCGGACGTATCCGGCAAGGGCGTTCCCGCGGCGCTGTTCATGATGGCGTCGAAGATCATCCTGCAGAGCGTGGCCATGCTGGGAGGCTCCCCGGCCGAGATCCTGACGAAGACCAACGAGGCCATCTGCTCGAGCAACGAGGCCCAGATGTTCGTGACCGTGTGGGTGGGCATTCTGGAGCTCTCCACCGGAAAGCTGACCTGCTCCAACGCCGGCCACGAATACCCCGTGTTCAAGCAGCCCGGCGGAAGGTTTGAACTGTATAAGGACCGGCACGGCTTTGTCATCGGCGGCATGGAGGGAATGAAGTACAAGCAGTACGAGGTAAAGCTGGAGCCCGGCGCGAAGCTGTTCGTCTATACCGACGGCGTTCCGGAGGCCACCGACGCCGATGAGGAGCTGTTCGGAACGGACCGCATGCTGGACGCTCTGAACGCCGATCCGGACGCCGCGCCCATGGACCTGCTGAAGAACGTGCGGAAGGCCGTGGACGCCTTCGTCAGGGACGCCGAGCAGTTCGACGATCTGACCATGCTCTGTCTGGAATACAAGGGTCCCGCGGCGGGCAAAAAGGCGGGGCAGTCCTGATCCGGCTTTCGCGGTCCATAAAGAAACATCGGGCGGACAAGCTCTTTCACGGAGCCGGTCCGCCCGATTCTTTATCACCGTTCAACGCTCCCGCGTCGGCTGAGTCCGCCGGTCGATCCCGCCGTATCCCCGGGCACAGCGGCTGTCAAGGGCCGTCCTTATACTAATCCCTTTCTAAAGGGTTACGCGGCTTCTTGAAAGAAGCCTGGCAAGAACTTCTAAAATGGATAGGGACAGGCAACATCAATAAAGTATAGTCGAAACCTTGATACACCAA
>Ga0256405_10006665_pt1 | contig 18193 bp, 9 predicted proteins | sample RumenRJG_02DNA_FD_189096 | JGI IMG/M metagenome (GOLD analysis project Ga0256405, IMG submission 189096) | Bovine rumen microbial communities from Lethbridge, Alberta, Canada - RJG_02 | ecosystem: Host-associated > Mammals > Digestive system > Stomach > Rumen | place: Canada: Alberta | collected... | reverse complement strand
AAGCGAAACGCTGCTGTCAAAGCTCAGAAGTATCAGATGTCAGATGAAGAGCTTAAACAGCGAAATCTTGAGCTCGAGCGTGAAAATGCCGAGCTCCGAAAAGCTAATGATATACTCAAGGACGCACTCGGTTTTTTCGCAAAAGACCGGAAGAAGTAAAGACAAGCGAACGTCACCTGTTCGTTAATGAGTTCCGCAGCAAATATGGAGCGAAAGCAATATGCAGATTTCTGAAAATCAGCGAATCGGGATATTATCGCTGGCTCAGAAATCAGGACAAAATCGGTGCAAGGCAGCTTCTTCTGGTCAAAATACAGGGAATTCTTTCAGAGCATCCTGACAATAAGAATTACGGTGTCAGAAGGATGCAGGCAGCTCTTGCACAGAAAGGCACTCATGTCAGCCTCAGGACAGTATACCGCACTATGAGCAAAGCCGGGCTTATCCATAGGCACCGCAGACCTCATGGCATCACAAAGGCTGATACTGAAACTCAGAACAGAGAGAATCTGATAAAAAGAAATTTCAGTGCAGACAAGCCGCTGAAAAAGCTGCTGACTGATATTACCAAGGTCCAGTGTGCAGACGGAAAGCTCTATGTTTCTCCGATACTCGACTGCTTCAACGGCGAGATCGTAGCTCTTGAAATGCGTGACAACATGAAGAAGGAACTTTGCATAGACACCTTAAAACAGCTGCGTGATAAGTACGGCAGACTCGACGGAACTGTTCTTCACAGCGACCGTGGCTGCCAGTATACAAGCTATGCCTTCCGCAGGGAGCTTGTAACTAATGGGCTCATTCAAAGCCTCAGCGGCACTGCTCATTGCTATGACAACGCCCGTATGGAGAGCTTCTTTGCCACGCTGAAAAAAGAAAAACTGTATCAGATCCCGATCTACAGAATGAAACGTGAAGAGGTCAAAACTGTCATCTTCAGATACATCTTCACCTACTACAACACACAAAGGATCAACAGCTTCAATGAAGGTGGCCTCCCACCTGTGGCATTAAGAACTTCAAAGCAGCTTACTCATCACGCTGCCTGACTCCGGCCTATCCAAGATTTTGGGTATTTTATGACTGCACTTTTCTTGACAATTCCATTCCGATGTCTGAGTTCAAGTCTCAGTACGACCGCCAAAGTGAAAGCTCCTATTTGTCAATAGGAGCTTTTTATATTATGAAAGTCGTTTGTATGTCTCTTTTGAACGTAGATACTGATCACAAATTTGGTCGATCTCTTTACGTTTATCATTTGCCCATTGTTTGATTCTTGCATGATCAGAGTTGGCATATTTCTCTGTAAGCTCATACCACTTATCTTTATTTTCATAGATTGTTTGAGGTGAAAACGTGACGAGATTTGAATTACCAAGCCAAAATTTACGATATACTTTATCATTATCAGCATATTCTATGAGCATATAAGATGTTAATTCTGAAAATGCTTGATTGCTTAAATCGGGCATAGAAAGATGATACGCTAAAAGTACAGGTCGATTTGTACGATCTTGATCTAGCCATTTTATTATAATTGGTAGTGGATAATCATCAAATATACCATGCTGAGCTTTAAATAAAGATTGATGTTTAGATGCTAATAATCTATCAGCTAATGCATAGAAAACATCTGATATATATTCTGTTTTTTTCAAAAACTGAATATAATCCAAAACTGCGCTATTGTGTTTCCCAAAATTATCATCGAACTCAAATAGTTGAATAAACAAATAAATGCTATCTTTTTTATAGGCATCTGGTATTCTTTCAAGTATTTTTTCAACGATATAATCAGAGAAGTTTGCCTTAGAATCAATGCATTTTTTTAGTATGAATAAGAATGTTTCGTAAAGGATTGATTCTTCAGATTCATAATTGAGCCAGGTATCAAACAATCGATAAATAATATTGTATTTTGATATATTATCACAATTAAAGATAGATAGTATGATTTTATTTTTATCATCAGCTGTAAGTAAATCAATCCATTTTTTTGAGCGCAAATTAATTAGGCAATTAATATTATTAGTAACAGGAATTATTTCCATCATCCTATTAAATCCATCCTTTGTTTGATCAAACGCAGAACTTGCCCATAAAACAAAATCAGCGTCTTCTGTTTTTACGTTATCAAGAATCGTTATTGCTTTATTAGGTATATTATTATTTTTCTTAAATATTCCACAATAATATCCGCGAGAAAATGGATTGTTTCGAGAAATACCAGGTGGTTCTTCAATAATTGTTAATAATTCAAGTTTTTTATCGTTTAATGCAAGCTGTTCTGCAAACTCAGATATGGCTTCTTCTTTGTATTGAGGAGATTTGATTATTTCACCGATTTTATTAACAATATCCGTTCCTTTAATGAATTCTTGAGCAAGTGCGGAAACAAGTTTTTCCTTTTTTTCTCTATCTTCATCAGTATATCCGTATGAATAGATATCTCTTGTTAAAAATGCATGAAGTCTTCCATTCGTGTCGGTTGCTCTCAGTTCATCAATCCATTTTTGCATAAAAGATATAGTATCTTCCTGCACATTATTATGTTTTAGATAACGTATGTTTTCTTCTAAAAGTACACTTAATTCATTTTTCTGATCTTGATTGATCATTAGTGCATCTGTTGTATGTCTATATTCTTTAAGCATTGCAAGCTCTAAAAACGAATGAAACGTTTTAAACAAAGCGTTACATATTGAAGAGATAATTTTTGGCGACAGTTTCTCTCGGTTTTCAATCAGAGTATTCAACGTGTATTTTTTTATTTCCACTAATTCTTGATAATCCTTCGGCTTCCAGCTAACAGGAGTGATTTTATTTCCAATTATTGAAGGTGGAACTAAAACGCTTGTTCCATTACAGAAAACTATTTCGAATGCTTTTTCAAATAACTGAGCATCGCTTTGCTCAGCTACAAGTGCTCTTTTTAATAATATATCAAATCGTTTTTTGTAAGGAACTTCTGTATTCGAGAGAAGAATTGAATACAATCCACACCATGTACCTTGGCTGTTATTTGAAATATACGTTTCTGTTTCATGCTGAGCAAGCTTGAAAAGGATTTCTTCACACTGTGAAAAATACTGAGAAAAATTAGCAAGGTGTTCACAAGTCCAAACTATATGCCTTCTTATTTTATAGGTGAAGTTTGTTCCAAAGTCATTAAGATTTATGTCTGGCGAAAAAATGTAGTTTTTAATTATTGGTAATCCAACTTCAGGGAAGTATTCTGTTAAAAGCATAAGTTCGCGCTCGTTAAACATATTATCATAAAGATGCTTTAATGAATAGGTTCTTTGAAACCAGGAGGATAATTCCTCCGCCACCTCCTTTTTACCGCATTCTATTGCGCGTTCTATAAAACGTTTCCGTAGAGTTTCACTTGTAATTGATGACATAAAAGTATCAAGTTTATTCTTTACCAAAGAATATGCATTCTGTTCAAAAGCAAATTTAGCTAGAGCTCTTGGAGATTCCTCAAAATAATCGCCTTTTTTTATACCTAACTGAATTTGATCAAAATAGTCTATTGCTTGCATATAATCTGAAGAGTCAACGGAGAAGAAATCTGCTAAATTTTTCAATTCTGACGCATATTCATTTTTATATCCTATGTCAATAAAAAGCGAAAAATGATTAAAACAGTTTTCCAGATTTATGTTTTGAGGCTTTTCTTCAATACTAAGTTCTAACATTTTATTCAAAATCTGTTTTGCTGAACTATATCCGTCTCGTATATGTTTTGAAGGAATGGTTGAAATATCTTTTGACTTATCTTTGTCATAAATCTTTGTAATCATTATCGCAAGTCTCAGGTCATTTGAAGACAAGTCATAAATTGCTTGATAAACTTCTTCATCAAAAAAAGGATAGTTTTCCTTGATTACTGCGATGGTATCTTCTCTGGTCAGCTTTTGAAGAAAAAGTGTGTTTTTATTATCATAACCATAATCAGGATTTGGAGGAGTACAGCCTATAACAATTGCTTTGAATTTATCTCCTTTCCCTCTAAATATTGAATTAATAGTATGAAATTCTTCAAGGGTTGCTTCGTCTATTATGATATAAAAATTTTCTTGATATTTTTTTATTTCCGGTATGTCATTATTGAATTCTTGAAAACATGAATAGTAGATACAATACTTTTTTCCTTTTACAGCTTCAAGTACACTTTTTGTTTTACCTGATCCAGAAAGACCGCCTATAAATAATGTTGAATCCTCATTGTCAGTATCATTTAAGAATTGATTTACTTTAGTTGATATTGCATTATATATTCCTGTTACACACAACTTGTTTGGGAATTGTTTTGATAAATAATCCTTAGCAAGTTCAAAATGCAATCTTCCATCAGTTATATATTCAGGAGTTGAAATAGGAAGACTTGGTAAACCTGTAGAATTTATTAAGCTATTGATAAAACTAAACTTAATACAATATAAGTTCTTATATGACACCTGTGTATTAAGGGCCTTATTCTCCATGCCAATATATTTGTATGATCTGCCTGACTTTATAAAACATCCACAACCTGAAAAGCCATTGACCTCTTCAAAACGTTCACTTAAATGTGGATCAAGAGAATCCATATTAATGGTAAACACTTTATCATTATGAGGAATATACTTACATGGAATTTCAATCTGTTCTCCTTTTGAAGTCTTCGGAAATCCAACGATAACAAGCTCATTTTTATCATTATTTACGCAATCATAAGTTTGTATTTCTGGTATATCTAAGCAACAAACAGGTTCATTTATTGCTAATACTGCTACATCGCTATCAGTATTATTAATTAGTATATCAATGTTGTTTAATGAAACACCATTATTATTCTTAAGCTGTATATTATTGTAGTCTTGATCTTTAATACAATGTGCCGCAGTAATACAATAAAGCTTCGTGTGATCATTTGACCACATAAGGCAACCACTACCTATTTGAGTATCTTCAACAGTAATCATTACTGAGATAATAGATAGAATATTATCCATTATAAAATCACCTCGGTTCTTTCTTCTATATAAAAAAGATTTTGACTTAATTCCTCTTTTGAAAAGATTTTATTATATACATCATAATTAAAAATCAAGCATGGACGTTCTTGACTACATATAATACGTGACAATGACTCTTTATCAGGATGATAGTGTTGTTTACCGTCTGTACTGATTAAAAATTTTCTACATTTAATGAGTTCCAATAATTCGTTTGAAGTATTTTTTCTACTTCCGTGATGTGATATTTTAGTCAAATCCACTTTTAATTTATTCTCTTTAGAGTAATTTAATATTTTAAGAGAATTAACAATATCTGTTGGGAAAGAATCTCCTAAGAAAAGCATCTTATAATCTTTATACTCAATGAGCATAGATATACTTGATCCATTTGTTTCGCTGTCATCTTCTGTAAATTCTTTTTTGGATAGATCTTCAATACTTTTATTATAATCATTATTAAGTGCAGTATAAGCGCTGTTGTTTTCAATCCAAGTCTTGTATTTCTTTAAAGTTTTTATACTTGGAGATAGAAAGGTTATAGCTATGTCATCGATATTAATTGTATTTAATGCCTTAATTTGGGAGATAAGATTAATGTCAAGTGAATCTAAGAAACTTTCTAATTTTTTTCCGTTTTTATAGCTTGTAAATCCTTCACTATCATCTTGAATAATAATCTTTGGCGGTGGATCTTGCGAGTCAGGCGAAAAAGATTTAAGGCAATCAAAAGAGTTGTAATAAACGCACTTAAAACTTTTAAGTATATCTGGTTCGTATTTGCATAAATACAATAAACCACCTATATGGTCATCGTCTATATGCGTTACAAACAAATGACTATTGCCTGTTATGATTTCCTTTTTTAATTCTTCCAAAATATTATCTTGAAAAGCGGTTTTTGTTCCAGTGTCTATAACAAATTTGGTGTTATGTTCATTTTCAAAATCTAAAAGGAAACAATCTCCCATACTTGCTTTATAAAAATGTATTTTCATAACAAGCTCCTATCTTAAGTGTAAAATAATTATATTTATTGATTACTAATGTTGTAGTATTCTTTTATTCTTTTGAGTGCCAAGTCGGTATAAAACTTTTGAGATGCGGATTTTGAATTTTGATTATCTAAACGTCTTGTATATACACAGTTTATATCGTCCATAATCGATTTCTTAGCTTCATTAAATTTTTTATTTTGTTTGAATCCTATAATATTACTCTTACACCACACAACTACATCTGCATAGGTATACTTCCATATTTTTCTGAATTCATCGTCGCTCATTTTTACAACTTGATTAGCATCACCGGAAAACTGGACATGTTGCACTTTGGCAAATGTTGCTTGCGCTTCTTCTTTGCTTGTAATTGCTGCAAGTATATCACTATTTGAAACCTTTTTTACACTTTCAAAATATAGATTAAACCCAAGGACTACAGATTCTTCAATTCCGTCTTGACGTAAATCTTCAATAATATGAACAATACTATTGATAAACGCTTGAGCCTCATCAGATGAAGCGTATAAAGCAACACTATCTGACAAAAAATCCTCCGGGCGAAATGGCAGTTTAAATCCTAATGGCATAATGAATAATCCTTCATCTGTCATAATATCTTTTCCAAAATGTGTTTTTATAAAATCCACATAATTTAAGGCAGAACGAGCGACAAGCATAAAAATATATGGCTCAAGGGCCTCACAATAGAAATGTGTAATATTATTCCTATATTCTTCTATCAAAAGAATGTTTTCCTTAATGGCTGAAAAAGAACCTTTCTTTATACTATTTCTATGTTCAGTAACATATTCAAGAGCTCTATCAATTGAAATAGTGTGACCGTCCGAAGTAAAAATAGAACGTTTTTTTAGATATTTCTTTACGTAAGACTTTAAAGCTAATTCCCATGCATTCATAATCAAAAGCGTAACAGTTTCATATCTATAAGTAATATTGGGCTTATTATGTATTTCTATTGCTGCAAAATAAGCAGATATGGAATTCTTTAATAGATTGATTTGTATCATTTTACGTTTAGCCATAGTTCAACCTCTCTTTCATAATAAACAAGATTATTACTATACTAAGCCATCTGTTCTTGTATTTTCTCTATCAGCCTCAGATCCGCCGATAGCCACTTCACACTGTCAAGCTCATTTTTCGTGAGCCATCGTGCTTCCTGAGCCTCCAGCAGAACAAGGTCACCACTGACCACCTCACACCAGAAGCAGTCCATGGATAGGTGAAAGTCGGGATAATCATATTCTACGGTGTCGATAAGCTCGCCCACTTTTACTTCAGTTGCAAGCTCTTCACGTATTTCTCTTATCAAGGCTTGCTGAGGAGTTTCACCGGGTTCGATCTTTCCACCGGGAAATTCCCACTGACCTTTAAATTCACCGTATCCTCTTGCAGTTGCGAAAATGCGTGTCTTTGCTTGAAGTGAATCGCATATTACAGCTGCGACAACTTTTATCATTTTCATATCATCCCACCGTCAGCTGATTTGTTTTCTTCAGATACTTCGCAGGGATAGGCTTCCTCAGCTTCCACACAACATTCATTGGCTTTGAGCCTTCCGATTTCACATAATCCGCAAGTCCCAGGAAAGTATACGGTGCAGCACCCAGCTTATTGCTCTTGTACTCACGGACAAATATCATCACGTTTGTGCCCATGTCACGATGATGTATGTAGCGCTGACCGGTCTTGCTTTCGGGAGTTGTAGTGCTCTGGCTCTGCCAGTGGAACAGCTCACTGTTGATGGAATAATCATTGTACATGGTGGTGGGCGAATAGTCCTTGTCCGACTTGTTAAGCGTTACGAACAGCAGGTCGGTCTTTTTATCCTCCAGATACTTCACGCCCTCACGGACGGTATCAGGCTTCATGAAATCCAGCGCCACAAGTATCTGGTCTCTTGTGTAGCTGCAATGCACATCCAGCGGACAGTCATAATCCACCTGCACGGGTTCGTCGATGAAGTCTATCTTATCGTATTTGTAGTACATCAGCTCAAGTATCTCAGCGAGCATCACAGGCGACTTCGCTATCTTGCGGAAGCCCTCAAGCAGGTCGCTGAAACCGCAGTCCTCGTAGGACTTCTGCCATATTGTGAATTGTAACATCTGCCACATTCTCTGCTGAACGCCATCGAAATCATTGATGCTGTAATTGCTTATTTTCGGAAGATAATCTATAACAAGTTCTATCAATCTGTGCGAGTCGATATATGAAAGCCTCGGCAGCGCTTTTGTTATGACCTCTTCAATATCCTCGAAGAAGTTTTCTTTAACTTCTGCCTGTACACAAAGCCTTGCAAAACTGTATCCATTCTTATAAATATTGCTAAGATCGAGATTATAGTATTCGAGAAAATTTGCGAGAGTAAGCGTTTTGCCGCTGTCCTCAGTGAAGCTTGCAAGACGCTTGACAATAGCGCTCTTGTTGCCCACAGCCTGTCTGATGTTGTCGAGAATGTACTTCTGCGCCTGCTTCTCCAGCTTTATATAACAGCCCTTCGGCAGCAGGGGAAAGCCGTTCTCGATCTCGTCCCTGACACTTCGCTGAGTGTTGCCGAGAAGTGCCGCAAACTTCGACTCAAAATTGTACTTCATGTGTGCCTGACCGATGAAATCAAGCACCGTCAGGCAGTCCTTGCCGTCGCTGAGACGCAGTCCACGTCCAAGCTGTTGCAGGAACACAGTTAAACTCTCGGTAGGACGCAGGAACATGACCGTGTTGACCTCGGGAATATCCACGCCCTCGTTGTAAAGGTCAACGGTGAAGATGAACTTTATCTCGCCATTCGCCAGCTTATGCTGTGCCGAATCACGCTCGTCCTTTTTGCTGTCAGCGGTCAGGGCGATGGACGGGATATTGTTCTGATTGAAACGCTGAGCCATATAATCTGCGTGCTCCTTCGATACGCAGAATCCCAGTCCCTTGACCTTGTTCATATCCGCAACGTATTTGTTAAGCTCTTTCAGGATAAGCATAACACGCAGGTCGTAGCCGGTATACAGCTTCGACAGGGCAGTTTTATCATATCCGCCTCTTGACCATTTAACGTCATTCAGATCAACGTTGTCGGACACTCCGAAGTAGTGGAAAGGACAAAGTAGCTTCCTGTCTATGGCTTCGGGCAGACGAATCTCCGCAGCGATACGGTCATCAAAATAGGGCAATATGCTATTGCCGTCCATACGCTCGGGAGTAGCCGTCAGACCAAGCAGAATTTTCGGCTTGTAGTATTCAAGCAGACGCTGATATGTAGGCGCAGCGGCGTGGTGGAACTCGTCCACGATGATGAAGTCGTAGTAGTCAGGGGAGGTTATCGTGTCAAGTGCCTGAGAGTTGAAAGACTCAATGGAGATAAACAGATTTTCAAGGCTTTCGGGCACGATACCGCCAACGCAGAGGTCGCCGAAATTCGCATCGTGGAGCACTCCGCGGAAGCATTTTATACTCTGCCTGAGAATCTCTTTTCTGTGCGCCACAAAGAGAAGCCTTGCACGTCCGTTCTGCTGACGGAAACGCCTATAGTCGAATGCGGATATGACAGTTTTACCCGTACCCGTTGCGGCGACAACAAGGTTCTTCCAGTGATGACGTATCTCACGCTCGGCAGTGAGCTTGTCCAGAATCTCCTGCTGATAGGAGAAGGGGCGGATATCAAAGCTGTAATCGCTCTGGTCGCCGTGGTATTTCTCGGCCTTCAGAGCCTGCATCAGATGCACACGGTCATCGGGAGAATACATGGAAAAATCTGTGCTGTTCCAGTAGTTCTCAAAGGTGGCATTTATCTTGCGGATAGTGTGAGGCTGGTCGTGTGCGGTGATTTTCAGATTCCATTCAAGTCCGCTTGTCATGGCGGCATTGGACATATTGGATGATCCCACGTAAGCGGTAGTAAAGCCTGTATCACGGTAAAATACATAGGACTTCGCATGAAGTCTTGTGCGCTCGGTGTCGTAGGAAACTTTGATCTGCGTGTTCGGCAGCTTGCTCAATTCCTCCACAGCTTTCACATCGGTAGCGCCCATGTAGGAGGTCGTTATAACACGAAGCTGACCGCCACGGGCAGTGAACTCCTGCAATTCGTCTATGATAAGCACCAGACCGCTCCACTTGATGAAGGACACAAGCATATCAATCCTGTCGGCGGAAACTATTTCCTTTTTCAGCTCAGTCATCATCTGCGGTTCGTGGCCTGCGCCCGTGAACAGGGAGCTTGATGCGAGAGAAGTTTCGGGGCGTGTCATAGTTATGCGGCGCTTCATGGTGTCCGCATTATTCTGCATATTTGCAACTGCAAGGAGCTGTTCCGCACGCTGGTCAACGCTCAATCTGTCGAACTCCTCATCGCCTGTGAGTTCCGTAACTGCTGAAACTATCCTGTTCGCAAGTCCCAGCTGACCTTCGATATCATCACCTGCAAGCCGTGAGAGTACCTTTTCAATGACCTCAGAGAGATACCCTGCCAGCACCTGCGGAGCCTCCGCCTTGTCTATATTGCGCCTGTCGATAAGCTGTGCGGAATCATCTATTTTATCCGATAGTTCTTTGTTTATGACCTGTTCGTATAGTCCGGGTTTGAGCATAGGGGGACACCTCCTAAATCATTTCATAGATTTTACAAGACTGATAAGTTCAGAACCTTTCCCTTGACATACAGCAGCAAAAATGCTGCATCCTTTTTCAGAAAGAACCAGATATATCTCATCACAGTATCTATAATTCTTACTTTTTGAAGTATTAAACCCGAGAGGCGTTGAAGATAGTATTATTACATCTGTTGATAATTTTATAGATGTTGCCGCATCAAGAACACCTTCAAGAATGCATTTGTTTGCAGAGTTTGTAGGGATATCTGTCTTTTTCAGCACCTTGCTTTTCCCTTTGTAGTACAATACGGCCTGATAACTGCCAACCTCCGCAACAGAATCACAGCTTCCGATAGACATAATGAAGCATTTGTCATTATGCTGCTGAATAAACTCTCTCACTGAAAGACCCTTTGGAAAATCGATATTCTTAATACTATGCTTCTCGTGACGTTTTTTCTCATTATATTTTTCATTTCTGTATGCAATTATATCATTCAGGTGGCTGAATACAAAAGATTGAGCTTCCTCGGTGTAAAAATTGATGTAATACTCATCTCCGTTGTCTCTCTGGCGATATTCGGAGGATATTCCGAGTTGTTTGCCTTTTTCGGTTGCAATACGGCTTTTAAGCTCACTTGGACGCAGATAGCCTTCTGCTTCGAGCCAGTCATTTATCCATGTTGCAGAAAACTTCTTAGTATTATTACCTTCTGTGACTCGATTTATCTCTGCTGCAAGCTCACTTACCTTACAATTATAGGAGTATATTTTCAACTCTGCGAACTGCTCATCTGTAATATAGAAAACGTTGCCTTTCCTGATATTTGATTCAGTTTCATAGATATCTCTCGCAAGAATTTCAGAAATATACCTAAAACAAGAACGGATTTCCTCATTATGTAGCGTTTCGGCATCTGCATCCATATTGCTTACAGGATCAACACCGTTTGCAAGATAGTCTATAAACATTTTTGCCCATTGCAGTTTAGTGATCTCGTTTTCCATATAGTCTCCTCCTTGTTACATTATTATGTATCCCTTCGGAAATAAACGTCAGCCAGAATAATAGCTGTTTCCTCAGTTCCCTCAGTATCTTCCCTATCCTTCCAGGCACAAATAAAGCGGATAACTGCATCATATGGCTGATAACCTGATTCAATAAGTTTCTTGATATCCTCGTTGCACTTTTTGGAGAACTGAAGGACAGGCTGTAATTTATCGCCTGCCTTGAAATAGAGTCTGCAACCTTTTACAGCAAGATGCATACCGCTTTTCAGGCGAATTATTGTATCTTTTTTGTCCTTGAAAAAACCAAGATAAACATCCCTGTGAGAAAGCTGCAATATAAGCTCAGAAGGTTTCGGGTAGGTACGCAGATCAATTTCATCAGTAGTAGCGTATTCAGCAAATCGGTCAAACGCATCGCCGAAGTAATGGATATGAAGCAGTTCCTTTGCTCGTGTCATAGCGACATAGAGCTTTCTTTTTTCTTCGTCAGTATCCATGCTGACATTACTGAGCAGCATATATACATTGTCAAATTCTCTGCCCTTTGACTTGTGCATAGTCGAGATAGTTATAATGCCTTTTTCATTTGTATAAAAATCCTCTATCTTTGATTCGTGCAGGAACATTTCAAAATCTGTACGATATTTTTTTGTATTGGTATCCTCAAAGGTATTAAGGATATTCATTACAACGGGCAGACAGGAACTGTTGTGATACCTACCTTGCAGAGCTTCTATGGCACTGTCCCACTGCTCATTACTGATAACGGGCGATGAATTTTCGATGTTCAGCTTTTTAAGAAAATAGCGTATCTCGGCTATATCATACATATCAAATCCGTCAATGGATTGTATTAGCTTTGCAGGGATATTCTTCTGCTTTAGTACGCCGAGAACAAGCAATGCTTCACGATTGGTATTAGTCAGTATACATGTCGTTCCTTTGGCATTGACAGACAGAACATCTTCAACCAGCGCCGTTTCCATGTCAGCACCGCTGTGCTTTATCAGCTTTACCTGTCCTTCGCTTTCTTTGACTGCTGCGATATCCTCAGTTTTCATTCTCTCGGAAATGGTTTTTACAAACTGATTTGCAAAAGAAACAATGCTCTGACAGCTTCTGTAATTGTCGATAAGGGAATACTGTTTTGCATCATGCTCTGTTATGAATGATCTCAGATACTTTGAATCAGAACCACGGAACTGATAGATATTCTGGTCGTCATCACCGACGGCGATAACACGCATATCCTCATTACGTGACATAAGCACATAAACAAGCTGATATTCATAGAAATCCATATCCTGCGCTTCATCAATAACAAGCACCGACTTTGTTGTTCTGCTTGCATCAATATCATCTCCGCAGAGAAGCTGTACCGCATCCTTTACAACGTTTTCCGATTCATTTATATTACCGATCTTTCCGAGCAGATTAAAGCAATAGGAATGGAAGGTTTTTATCTCTATGAAATTGGCAGCGTTTCCGATGAGCTCACGAAGCCTCTGCTTGAATTCAATTGCAGCGGCTCTCGAAAATGTCAGCATAAGAAGCTGTTCATGTTTCACGTCTTCAAGCAGGAGAAGTGATGCCAGCTTATGCACAAGCACTCTTGTTTTTCCGCTTCCGGGGCCTGCTGATACAACGATATATTTTGAACTGTCATCGTTTATGATCTCAAGCTGACGCTCAGATAGCGTATCAAAAAGCTGTCTGTATTTTTCCGGCGTGATGTTGCGTTCAATCTGGGCGGCACGTTCTCCTAAGAAATATTGAGACAAGAATTTCTTATAGTCCATCTGGAAATAGTCGTTGACAAACTGCAAAGCTTCGTTATAATCGCGTACCATCATATTTGCATATTCGCCGACTATATGTATCTGCTGTATTTTCTGCTGATAGAACTCGTTCAGCTGTTTATAGTCCTCCTGCTTATACTTGATCCTGTTGTCAAGCTCCAGCCTTTGTATACGCATTCCGCTGTATCCTACACTGAAACCGCCCTCCAGCTTCATTGCGCCTATCTTTGAGAGGAACAGCAATGCTTCATTAATATCATTTGCAGTAACTTTGAATAATGACTGCTCATTATAAGCGTTCATAAGTTCCATTATCGAAAAATCAACAAGAACTTCTTCCTTGTCATTTATTTCTTCACTACTTATCTTAAAAAGATAGTTTATGATAAATTCTGCAATGCTGTAACTGTTCTGCCTTTTTGATTTTATTCGTTCCATGCTCAGCTTCGGAACGATGATTACTCTGTTTGTCGCCTGATCCTGTTCCTTTTGGATATAGCTGCGTATGGTCCAGTAATAGAAAAGGGTTTTTATAGAATTGACAGAGCTTGTTTTTACTCCGGCTGCAAGTGCGGCTTCATTCAGCTCCTTATAATTCGTGCAGAATTTGTCTGCGTCGATATAGTCGAGCAAAAAAGTTTCAAGTGCTTGAAAACGATGCAGGACCAGCATAGACTTGTTTACTGTATCAGTCTTTTGGATATATGCCTTCTGATCTTTTGAATCTGCGAGAATACCTGCTTCTCTCATTTGCTGTACAGAACGGATTACATCTGTTTTATCAATGCCAAGTCTGTCAGCAAGATAATCAACTCTTGATTCCGCTTCAGCATTGCCTGCCCTGGATATAGATTTTTTTGAAATAAGCGAGCTGATAATGCGCTTTGCAATTGTTCGTTCTTCATCATTTTCAAATCTGGAAGAACTGTCTATACGCTCAGCGGCTTCTATCATTGATTTTACAAGTATCCCGTCGGCATATACACGGGGAGCGTTTTTGCCACGCTTGATATAGCCTGCGTTTTCGAGAGCCTGTATCGCCGTTTTTACCCTCGTTTCGATATCTGCAACACTGTCGTCCCAGCCAGCCTGCCTTGCCACTTCAAGAGGTGAACAGCATATCTCGGGACGTATATGTGTAAGGTCTTTTATTGCCTTCCAAACCTGCTGTATCTCGCTGATACTGAGCTTGGTCTGATTAAGCAGAATGAAATGCTTGTCCAGGTCGCCGTCATTGAACAATACATAGCACTCCGCCTGCAAAGTCTGATCCCGTCCTGCACGTCCGGCTTCCTGTACATAGTTCTCAAGGGAATCAGATATGTCATAGTGTATAACGAGCTTGACGTTGGATTTGTCAACGCCCATACCGAAAGCCGAGGTCGCAACGATTATCTGCACCTCGTCATTTATGAATGCTTCCTGATTTTCCTGCTTATCACTGCTGTCCATTTTTCCGTTGAACGGTCTTGCCTTGAAACCATCGTTGTTCAGTTTTTCAGCAAGCATTATTGTACGCTTGGTCCTCGAAACATACACAATAGTCGGACATTTTTTCTGTTCAATAAGAGTACGAAGCATTTCATATTTTTCTTCATCAGTCTCTTTATAGAGTACCTCATAACGCAGATTAGTACGGGATGCATTTGTAGCGAAGAGTTCAAGCTCGATATCCAGCTTGTTCTTGAAATACTCCTTTATATCGCTGATGACCTTCTGCTTTGCTGTAGCCGTAAAACAGGACACGGGTATCTTACAGCCGTTGCCTTTTTTCTCCTGCAATTCACGAATAAAGTCGCCGATGTAGAGATAATCCACACGGAAATCCTGTCCCCAGGCAGAGAAGCAGTGAGCTTCGTCAATAACAAAACGGTCGATATGACGTGACAAAAACAGCCTCTCTATGGTGACAGAACGCAGAGACTCGGGGGATATGTAGAGTATAGAAGCAATACCCGATTCCACACGGTCGATAGCTTCAGCACGCTCTATGGGGCTCAACAGACCGTTTATTGTAACGGCTTCTGCGATACCTCGTTTTTCGAGATTGTCCACTTGATCTTTCATCAGTGACTGCAAGGGCGATATTACAACAGTCAGTGCACGTTCCGTTTCGCCTGCCATAAGTGCGGGTATCTGGAATGTCAGGGACTTACCGCCGCCCGTCGGGAATATAGCAAGCAGTGACTTATGCTCCACTGCTGCATTGACTGCATTTTCCTGCAATGGCTCGTCATTATACTTACGGAAACCCGGATATCCGAAATACTTGCTGAGATATACCGTAGGGTTCAGTCTCTCCCTGCAGTATGCACATTCATGACATGATGTACTTCTGAGTGCCCGCATTATCCTGTCTACATTCGGATAATTTACCTGTACCCACCTCGGTATCAGAGAATATTCCTCGGTGGCAGAGATAAGTGCAAGGCAGTATGCAAGCTCAACAGGCGTACCCTTTATTATATCTGATATGGGAGCGTTCTCGCATATCTTGCCTGCAAATCTGACAAGTATCGCGGTTTCAAGGTCATCATCTGCGGAATAGTCCAGATAATCAAAGAAAGCTGAGAAATATGGACTGCCTTTCAGAAGCATATAGTAAATGAGCTTTAATTCATCATCAAGGGCCATAAAGGCATTTACTTCATCATAAAACAGTTCCTTTGCCTTAACTGCATCGTTGAGAGGATTATTCAGCTCATCGGTCAGCAGTTTGTCGTCCTTCAACAGGGCGTGATACGGCTTGTTCGGGAACATCAGCGGAGACAGGTACAATGTGTCGATGAGTTTTGCGTTTTCGGGCACTTCTATATACTTTGCGTCATGGTCAATAATATTATGACCGCAAAGGAACTCTCCCCCTGCGATAAAGGAATTGAATTCATGAGCAGAACCTGTATGAAGTTTATCATCATTTTCATTAACTACACCAAAATCGTGTGCTTTGTTATCTGCTTCGCCGACTTCAGTATCTATAAAACAGATTTGCTTCATGAACTCACTCCCAACTAATACTGTATTATAATTTGATAAAATGTTACACAATCTATTAAAATTATATCACAAAATTGTTAGAAAAGCAATAGAAAATGTGCTTTTTCAGAAGTTCTTAGCTTCATTTTCTGAACTAAAAGTATATTTTCGCCCAGTTCAATAAATTAAAGCTCTCAGAAACACTCTGAGAGCATTGTTTGCAGTCGCCGTCGATGATAATGGCGGGGGTGGAAGTTAGCTTACTTGACATCAATAATGTATCAACATGGTTATTCTTTTCTTAGCTCTCGCACTCTTTCAGACCGTGTAAGGAGACGATAGCAATATGGACTTTGGAGTGTTGGCAATTATGCACCTCTACAAATTAAAGTGAAAGTTGTGTGAAATAGGTTATCAAAATGCCTCTCCCAGTTCTTTATAAGTAGAGGGCAAAATAATAGGAGCGTATTTCAGGTGCTTGTGCGCAATGCACATTGAGGACCTCCCTCGAAAATCGAACATTTGCGCAACCGAACAAAGTTTCTTGAATGCCCTTGACAGAACTTACGTTCTATGTTATTATGATAATGTCCCTTAATGGGATAGCAGCTTGAAAATCGAATATCAACACATCAGTGTGCAGCAAGACCGGTGCCGGCAAAAACCGACAAGCCGCGAGCTTCCGTACGCCATGACCTCGAAAGAGCGAGCGATAAATGCGTGAAGGCGGTAGGAGAGACTCAGCGAGTCGTGTCAAGGAAGACCAACAGAACTTAGCTGAGTGACATGGGTACTCCCGATTGCAGTTATGTGAGGTTACCGAGCAGTGAAGTAACGGCTCGTAATATGTATCCTGCGAAATCGGCTGAAGGGACATCCTTCCCGCTCCTATTATGGCAATGACAGCTGGCTTGCGCGCCCATCCGCACGTGCGGCTCTGACTCCGTAAGGGCAGAGAGACAAAGAGCTATGTGAAGGTTGAGGCCGACCTTTGGCTGATGTGTTCCCGGCTTCGGAGGGTGCAGGCGTGTGCTTGTAGGAGAATATCAGAAGCCTCGGAATGAGGAAAACGTCATGGCGCATAGTCATGATAAGGTACCTCCGCGGGGGTACAGGACTATCGACGGGATAGTCAGCATTTCACGGGCTAACTATGCCCTTTTGTAAATGAAATGCGGTTTTGTTTTTTGGAATAATATGCATGGCACGGGTAGTTATGTCCAAATATAAGTTAAGAGAAGGCAGAGTAACGTCAAAGGCGTTGCTCTGCCTTTTTATTTTGTCAAAAATTAAATATAAAGCGCACAGCGGTTCGTCACGGACTGCTGTGCGCTTTTTTGTTTGCTCAGGAGGTGATGAAAATGCTGACATCAGGAACTCCACCATAATATTTGCTAACTTGCTACCAAGAGCGTTTAAACGCCGATATATCTTTACTTCTGCCGATAGCAAAATCGTTAGTTGTTAGTTCTGCGATAGTAAATTTCTAACACCGGAAAAGCTCTGTATCAGGTGGTTTGACCGTGCTTGGTAGCTTGTTAGTAAAATAATCGAGGCAGGCGCCGTGTCGCGCATTTATGCGCGGTTTGTGCCGCCCTGCGGAGAAAGGAGGGATAACTACACCACATGAGCTCTCGGAGCGAATCTGAGGGCAAATAAAGCGAGTTTGAAAGAAAGTCCTACGGTGAAATGTCAATAGGCAAAAAGTAGAAAAACAAGTAAGAAATCCATACATTCCGCCTAAAAAGGAACAAAAAGAGTATCTCCTACTAAAGCCTGCGCCGAAAAATTTTTTC
>Ga0256405_10006664_pt1 | contig 18199 bp, 11 predicted proteins | sample RumenRJG_02DNA_FD_189096 | JGI IMG/M metagenome (GOLD analysis project Ga0256405, IMG submission 189096) | Bovine rumen microbial communities from Lethbridge, Alberta, Canada - RJG_02 | ecosystem: Host-associated > Mammals > Digestive system > Stomach > Rumen | place: Canada: Alberta... | reverse complement strand
AATCGAGATTACTTCTGCATGCATAACTGTTATATTATAGTCTTACAACAGAGTTGTCAAATTATTTTACCGCGCACTTATATCACCGCCGTAAACGACGGTGTTTTACGTGCGCTTATTGATAAAAAGCGCATATATATCAAGTTTTGCTAATTACGTTGAATGTTTTAGCTCTTATACTTTTCTATTTGTGGTACCGCTCCCAGTTAGAACCTTTAAGCTTATACATGTCTTGATGATGATAATTCATGTAGTAAGCATTAGTAGCCTCACCAATAAAGGCAGTTTGTGGCAAATCTACAAAGACGTCAGAGATCTTGCCGGTGGCGTTTTCTAAAGAGAAAGCGTTTGTTTCAATAGCTCGCTTAATCATCTCTGATAAGGCCATATAACTATAAAAACCTTTAACTTCAACAGGAGTTGAATCTTCGTCTTTGCCTTTTATGAACTTAACAGATACTGGAATACGAGTGATCTTATCTGTAGGGATCTCACGAAGTTTTGCAATCTGCATTTTATCAGCACGAATTGCTGCACCATGCTCAGGTACCATGACAAACAAGGTATTTTTATGAGTTTTCTCAAGCTCAGTAATAAATCTTTCTAAATCATCTAATAAAAGCTTAAGTCTTGGCTCATAGGCAGCTGACTTTTTATCACCGTAAAAATGGTTACCATCGTGGAGTGAAATTAAATTCATCACGGTGACATTGTTAGCAGTTTTGGAGTTAGCAATGTTATTAATGTATGCAGAGAATAGGGAAGCATCTGAGTAAATGATACTACCATCAAAAGAGGTATATTGTGGCTTTAATCTGTCTAAAGGATGAAGCTTTAAAGGAAGTCCTGCATACTGATTTAAAGTCTTATAGTAATTTCCGTATACACCATCGTGGTCAAAATAAACATGACTTTGATAGCCTAAAGATTCTAGCGAGGTTACAAGCTCGCACTCAGGACGTCTGTCTGAATACATATTAGCTTCGGTATCTTGACCACAATTTGCTCTTAATAATCTCATGGTTGCAGGAGTTGAGTAAGAGCTTACAGAGGAGAAGGTATCAAAGTAAAAATCAAACTTTTTGAATAAGCTGTGATTGATCATGTTACTTGCAATAATGTCATCAGTTGCCATCGAGCAAATATTTACAATCACAATATCAAAGCTTTCATAATCATTAGGAAGAGAGTTTGGAAAAGTTACTACACGCTTTTTTTCTAAATCTAAGAAATGCTGTAAGTAACTTTCAACATTAGCATCAGTTGCCTCTCCTAATTGAGGAGGAATATCTACAGAGTCGATAACCTGCTCTTTAACATCTTCGATATTTGCTTTAGCTAGTAAGTAATTGGTATGAACATTGTTAAAGAGAACGTAAATAAAGGCTACCGTAATGAGTGTTTCAAGCTTGATAAAATCATTGATAAAGAAAATGACAATTGCAAGTAAGATAAAAATTCCAATGTAGGTAAAGTTTACAAAGCCCATTACGATTTGGAATAATCCTGAGATCTTGTCAAAAGTATCGCCATGTAAATCAAAGCTATCACTAGTTAAAACAGGTATATAACTGTCATGGTATAAAAGCACAATCGCTAAGATTAAAAGAATGATCTTGTAGCAAGTGTAAAGACTTGCATTTTTAAACTGAATAAAGCATAAAACAAATAAGATGAGGTTTAATGGAAAATCAAAGCCACTTAAAGACAAAAAGTATAGACCTAATTTGAATGCAAAATAGGCACAAGGAAGGACTCCTAGATTGAAGATAAATTGATAATCTAGAAAAGATAGCTTAGCTTTGGATTTGTTTTGTGGCATAGCTTACTCGTTGTACTCTTTCCAACTGTCAATATCTGTTTTGTAAAATTGCTTTTCTCTAAATTTAATAAAGGTAGCTTTTTCATTCTCACTGACAGTAGGGGTTAAAGTTAAATCTTCTAATATTGGTTCAAAAGATAATTCTTGATTTGGATTGAAAGCATTTTGCTCAATCATACGTTTAATCACATGAGCTACAGTCATATAACTTGTAGGCTTAGTAAAGTTTATATTTTGTGTAGCATGATTATCTTTAATAAGCTTAAACATCACCGTGCTATTAGTAAGTGCCTTTGAAGGAATATCTTTGATGCCACGAGCTTGGGTATGATCGCCTACTAAGGTAGTACCACGACTTGGCATTACTACTAATAAAGTGTTTTGTTTAAATGCATACAAGTTATCAATAAAGTTATCTAAAGCCCATAAAAAGCCTTTAAGCTTGGCTTCATAATCACGATTGCCATGAATACCACTAATTAAATTAGTGCTAAGTAAACTAATGTGCATGTTGCCAGGCAATGTCGTGATATAGGTAGTATAGCTTTTGAAAATATCAATGTTATCTAAGCTTTTAACTAGTGGATTAGAAGCAAATTGATAAGGAATTGGGTGAACTGGAAGTTTGGCAATAGTATTTAAATATTTATTGAAATACTCATTGTCTTTTAAAGTGTCAAAAAGTGAGTGATAGGTATAACCAATTTTCATAAGTTGGCTGTACATACTGCACTTTTCAGCATCTAACTTTTCTAAATCTTGATTTAACCTTTGACCGCAGGCTGAGAAGATAGAGCGTAAAAGGCCATACTTTTTATCTGTGGTGACACTATTAAAATCACTTAGATATAAGTCAAAACGCTTTAATACACCATGATTGCTAGCATTAAAAGCTGTTAAATCAGTATTACTCATTCCTTCAACATTGATGATCACCACGTTAAAGGGCATAAAATCTTCTTTTAAATGTAAAGAATACTGAAGTTTTCTTTTTTGCTCAGTTTCGTAGAATTCATTTAAATATCTATCAAGATTAGTTTTAGTAAAGCCTCCACGTTGAGCAATTAAAGTTTCTTTATTTTCTGAAAATGAATTAGTGTTAACGGCAATTACATCGTCGTTTACTAAAACTTTTTTGACATTGTCAAAGTTTACAAAGAAGGTTGAGATAATGCAGAGAAGCGCTACCGTCATCATTCTTAAGTAGCGATTTATGTACTTGATAAAGATGGCAAGGACTATTAATGCAATAACCATCTTCACATTCACAAAGCCTTCAATAAACTCAATGATATAAGTTAAAGAGAAGTTGGTGAGGTTATCTTTTTGGACAAGCATTTGCTCAACTGATGGCAAGTAGCTGTCGTGATAGAACAGCATTAGCGCAATCACGCTAATGAAAATTCTGTAAATTAAGTTAACTTGCTTTTGTCTTATCTGCAAACACAAAAGTAAAAATACTAAAAGGTTTAAAGGAGTATCAAAGTCAATAAAACCTAAAGCATAGATTGCAATCTTAAAAAGGTAGATAGCATTCCAAGCCTGGCAACTTTTAAACTTAAAAATTTTATTAAATGTTTTTACAAGACTTAACATAATTACTTGGTCATGAAATCTTTGAAGCTACCTTGATCTTTTAGATTTGTGTGCATTCTAAAAACAGCACTAAAAAGCAATTTGATCTTATTAAGATTTTTTGCAAACCACATTCCAAGAGGGAAAAATACCACTGCACAAAGTGCAACAATTTCTAAAACATCCGTAAAATTTAAAGAAGTACTATGCATTTTTGATCTCCTCAATTTGTGCAAAGGTAGTAGGAGTTGCTGCAAATTCCTTTTCATCTACTAAATCATAGATATCATGAGCTTTACGGCGCATTTGCTCTTCAAGCTGATTTTTCTCCATCATTTCAATCATTAAGTTACCGTACATAGCACTGTTAGTTCCTAAGTTTAAAAGTGAATTTACAGTATCTAAGATCTCCTGATAGGTAAATAGCGCATGACAAGAAGAGAATAGCTTTACAGGATTGGTGTTAAAGGTATGCTCTAAACTTACGGTAACCTCACCTTCACGACAGCTTGGTAAAAAGACTACAATTTTGTCTTGAACCATGGTGCAGTAATCACCACCACGCTTTGGTTTAAACTGAGTCATACACATCTGTGGATTTAAGTGTTTATGACAAGTTAAAATCACTAAAGCTCCTTCTAAATTGCCAGAATTCAAATTCTTTGATAAGAAGAAACGTACTTTATCCACAAAGTTAATTGGGGCTAAGAAACCTTTACCTTCAGAATCAATTAAGTGATAACTTTCAAGTAAACTCTTAAAACTTGCGGTAATAATTTTTTGATATTGCAAAGTTTTTAAAGTTGGCATTACTGCGTTGATATAGGAGGTTTTAGCTCCTGATTCAAAGATAAAGTTTGCACCACAAGAAATTAGAAATTGCTCAGATTGTGCTCTAATGCCAGGGATCTTCTCAATCACCATGATCTTTAAGTTTTTGCCACGAGTAGTTCTTAACTTGTAAATATACTCAGCAAGTGCATCAATTTCATCACGGCGGTTTAAAGTAAAGCAGACGGTAGCAGAATTAGCACTTTCCATGGATAATTGATAAACCTGTGAATTTAAGTCATAAGTAAAGACTGTAGAAAACACTGTTGAGTTAGGGGTAAAAGAATCTTTTACAAGATAACAAGTGTTTTGATCTGCTGAAAGTAAGTCATTTTGATTAGCAATTACTAATTCATAACCTTTTGAGGTAAGGTTAATTGGGTGAATACCTTGAGTAATGGCTCCAGTAGAATCTTTCCAAAATAGGGTATTTAAATCAATACCGTTTGGTTTTTCTTGGAAAGAGCATAGACCATTTAAGGTATGGCCATGTTTTAGTAAGACTTTTGTTAAGCTATCTTGATTTACACCATAACTTACAAATAGAAGCTCTACTTCATGACGTTTAGCAAAATCAGCAATTGAATTGAAGATAAGCTCAAGCTCTTGAGTTGAATATCTTAAAATATAATCATCACGCAAAATGACTAGATATAAAGCCCCTTTGACAGCTGCATCTAAATAAATGATGTCATCGACAAGAGTTGCTAGGATCTTAGATTGATGAGAAGAGACTAGCACATGCGCACGGATCTTTTCCACAAGCTCTTTAGGAAGCGTAGTTTCATTGATTTCGCTTTGATTTACGTCATCTAAAACTAAATATCTAAAAGAATCTTTTCCAAAACTATTGTGACAAAGACAATTTAAAGCCACATTAATAGCTGCTCTTTTAGATTGGCAGGTTAAAAAATAAATACTGCCAGATGCTAACTCTTGATATTGTTCAACGAGTCTTCTTATACCTAAATCCATTTTATTACCACGCTACATATGGGGTAGGGCCCTGTGGAGGCATGTATAAATCTCCATTATAGGCATCATAGTAGTATCTAAAGTACAGCATGCCAGTTAATGGAGAATAGTCATCAGACTTAATTGCAGAAATTGAAGTACCTAATACTAAGTGAGAGCCTAGGCGTTGTTCAATAGCAGCTTCAATACCACCACCGAAGGTAGTTGAGGAGTCACTATCTGATTTTGAATCAATGTCAGAAATGCCCATGATCTTGCTCTTGTAAGGATATCTGTCGATGCCCTTGGTTTTTGAGTGAGATAAAGAGCCTGAAATTTGTGCATAAATTGAGGTGTTATTAAAGCGTCTCATATAGGCTAAAGATAAAGAGGTTGAAAGATACATTTGAGGTGAGTAATAACCACCTTGAGAGAATGTATAACCTGACAAATCTTTACCATAATGCATAAACATCATTGAAGGACCAAATGTAAGTCTTTCATTTGGTTTATAGATAAAGTGGTAGTAGTAGCCACCCATAAATGAGAACTTAGTATTACTTGCTACATTAGTACCATGTAAAGTTTCAAAGGCAGAATTCATCCAAATACCGGATCTTTCATTGATGTAGTCAGATACCGATAAACTAATACCTGTCTTTTTAACTGCACCCCAAGCAATGCCAGTTCTTGGATCTTTATCTCCAAAATAGGCTAAAAGAGAGTTATCAATAGCTCTGTGGTATATAGATGGGGTAAATGACCAAGTACCCCAATCAAAGTAGGTTCTAACTCCACCTACTAAGGCATTAGTTTTAGTCTTGTTGCCACTAATTTTAGGGGCTGTTCCTAAGTCTACATGTAGCTTTTCATTATCATAAGATAGGGCAATGGTAGTAGCGGTTTTCTTATGAGCAGACTTGTCGTTACAACCTTCAGAGAAGCATGAACCAAACATATCGTTCCACTCTCCACCTTGTAAGGTACCTGCATTTAATCTAGTGGTATCAAGTTGTAATTGAACTTTGCCTTTTAAAAGGTGAGTTGCGATATTAAGAACGTTGACAAAGCCTTTGTTATCAGAATATCCAGGATGACCTGAATCTTTAATTAAACGGATGGCCTCTTGTACAGTGATGTTTTGCGCTGTATAGCCTTTATCTCCATGACTTACGATAGATTGACGTAGCCAATCATCACCTTCATCTTTAGTACGTAAAGCTTTGGTATATAAAGCATCATCTGTAAGGTAATTGTCATCATTATCATAAATTGCTAAAGCTTTTCTGTAACGATCAACCACCTCGGTATCATCTTTTTCATAATGCTCTTGTTCAATGGTTGCTAGATTGCGCATTGACCAGGCAACAGTACGACGCTTTTCTTCATCTGAGGCAACTAGGTTATTAGCACTAGTGTTATAGCCAAGTGATTTAACCTCTGCATTATCTAGCTCTTTTTCACCTTGAGTAATGGTATCTTCATAGGCTTTAAAGCTTTCATCATATTGACCTAAGTCATTTAAAAGCTCAGCAAGATTTCTCTGATTGCCAAGACTTAACTCTTCTGGATTTTGTCTTAGAGCTTTAGCAAGGGCAATAGCCTCACTATCCCTTCCTACTTCATGGTAGACAGTTGCAAGTCTAAGTTTTGCATAGGTTAAAGTATCATCACCTGCAATTGCCTCTTCATAAAGCATAACTGAGTCTTCTTTTTGACCATTTTCATAAACATAATCAGCTAAGGTTGCTTTGACACTTGGCTTGTCTATGCCTTGAAGTTTGGCAATGGCACCTTTTAAATCACCTTTTTTATATAAGGTTTCAGCATCTTCAATTTTGATACTTTCATCATAGCGTGCAAGCGTCTCATCAATACTTTGATCTTTACCTTTAAATGGTAACAGCACCTGCCTTGCTACTCTTACATTTTGCGTGCTCTCTAAAATTAAAGCACGTGAGAAAGCATACTCTGAAGTTCTTTTTACTGTAGAAGAGAGCTTATTAAAGGTGTTTTCTGCCTTTTGATAATCATTGACGCTTACATAAAGTTTAGAGAGCTTATAGGCAGTCCAAACATTAGTATTGTCATATTGCAAAGCTTTTTCATAGCACAAAATAGCATCATTTACTTGATTGCTCTTTTCAAAGTTTTCAGCTCTTGCTACTAACAAATCACCATTTAAAGCGATCATGGTTTGTTTAATACGAGCTTGCTCGGATGGAGATTCTTTTTTAGCGTAGATTAAAGCTTTTTGCTCTTCTTCTTTAAATCTTTTCTCATCACCTGTTTTGACATAAGATCTAGCCAAACCTACATGGGCGTAGGTGTTATCTCCCATTACCTTAGTTGCCTTTAAGTAAGTGTCGATAGCGTTTTTATAATCTTCTTTTTCAAGATATTTATCAGCCTCATCGATAAAAGCATAATAGGTACTTGAGTTTAAGATCTCAGTCCAATATGGCCTATTTTTACTCTTAGGATCGGTGTTGATAGCTTCTTTGAGCTTTCTTTGAGCAACTTTTTTAGTCTTAGGATCGTCTATTTGATGCAAAGCTTCATTAGCAAGACCTTGAGCTTTGAGCTCATTGATACTTTGCATTACTGCAAATTTAAAAGTACCGTTTGTTGGATCTTCAGCTACTATCTTTTCAAGACCTAACACCGCTTCATTTTCTTTGCCATCGATATTACCTAGCATCATGTAATAGCGATAACGCAGATTATGCTCTACAGGAATTCCTAAAGCTGCGTTCATATCATCAACGGCTGCTTGGTAATCACGATTAGTTTCGTGCATTACAAAAGACTGCAACTTCATGCGCATTTCATTTGAGGTTACTTGATATAAAGCATTACCTTGAACACATTCATAAGAAGAAGGATCCATAGCGCAAAGCTTTTTAATACTCTTTAAAGCCTCTTCACGGTTCTTGCCACCTTGATTTACTTTAAAGCGTATATAAGCCATCAAGTACTCTTTAGAAGAGGTACCTGAGACTAGGGCCATCTTCTTTAGAGCAGAAAGCTCTAAAGTTGGATTTGAGTATTGTTTGGCGTACTCTTCAACTTTATACAATTTACCCATTTGCTCTTTAGCTACATCACCTCTTCTTTGAGGTAAAGTAGCACTAGCCCTAGTGCCAATTTTAGCAAGATGTGCTTTTACATCTTGCTCATTAGCAGTGGCATTTGGCATTGCAACAATTGCTGCAAGGCACAAAGCGATGGTTAAATAGCGTTTTATCTTCAAATTATTCACCAACTATGATGCTGCCGTTGGCATCTAAGACAAATCTTTGCTCATCAATACCTAAGGCAAACATAGCAAGAACTAAGTTTTGATATTCGTCTTTTTTGTAATTATGAGCTTTTAATTTTGAACGTAAAAAGTCTTTTTCTTTATTGGTTGCGTTAAGTAACATACAAGCATCATAGCCAAAATCACCCATACCTGTAAGCTCATGCTCGAAGGTATCTGCTTTTTTAGCAACTGATAACTCTTTGACAATGGTTTTAAAGTAGTTTTTATATAAAGGAGCCATTAAACGCTTGTTAGGAGTAGCATCTGAGGTCATACCTAACCATAGATAGTACATAGCGGCATCTTTAAAACCAAGAGAGCTTGGCTTGACCACAAGATCAGAGTCAAAGTTAAAGGTAATATCATCGGCTACATAACCATCGACACTGCCTTTGACAATAGCACTTAAGGTACCTTGGAATAACTCTTTAAATGAAGAATTGTAGGTATCTAATTTTTCAAGCACAAATAAAGGATAGTTAGAAGGAGAGATGGTAAACTCGCCCTTTTGTGCATTAGAGCTTTGCGCAAAGACTTTGCCAAAGCCATTAACCTCTAGAATTAAGCTTTGCTTACTTAAATTATCAATAATAAGCTGTGCCTTTTCTTCATATGACTTATTTTCAAAAATGGCTGCAGCATTTAATAAATTATAAGCAATAAAGAAATTAGCTAGTAAATCGGTACCATCTGTATTTTCTACAGCATTTGGTAATTGATTTTGCAAATCATCTTTTGCTAAGTTCTTTTCCACAAAGCTTAAAATTTGGTCAAATTTCTCTTGGTCTTTTTGCACTAAGGTAAAAAACATACCAAAAGCTTGAGCTCTAGAGTTAGAGTCATTTACCACAATCTTTTGACCATCATAATAGCTATTGATATAGCTATTGTATAAAGACCAGTCACGAGCGTTAGCATTTAGGGCTAAGACACATAACAAGATGGCAAATAATGATTTTAAAATCTTCATATTAGCTCCTTATTGTGCCTTTCTAAATGCTGTCTTATTAAAGCGCTCTTTTTGAATACGCTTTAAGATCTTATAGCCTACAAAGCAGAAGATAATTGAGGCAAAGATTGAAAGTAACATCAATAACCAAGGGTTATCAAGCAACATGTAGTACATTCTCTGATACCAAGGTAAATCACCTACGTAATAGGTGTCACCCACGTCATAGCTTCTGTGTTCATCTGCTTTGAAAATGGTAATTGAACCGCTAGCAGTAGCTGGAGTGTTATTGATAATGGCGTTGTTATTGATAATTGCAAAGCCTTTATTACTATCTGCAACTACAGCAACCACAGTCTTAGTATCATTTAAAGGAGATTTGTAAGATACAAGTGCACCTAGACCTTCAAAACTCTTAGTCTTAATTTTTTGAGTAACACTCTTTTTCTCGATATCAAAACGATTTGGCTGATTATCGTTAAATGAGGTTGAAAGAATCTGTTTAGTTTTATCTAGAACAATATGAGCATTATCATCATTGTTTAAAAACTCAGGGATCTTGCCAATAACTAATATATTCTTGTCTTTAACTCGCTCTTTAGCCTTATTACTTTCAATATCGGTAATGACATCAATATTAGTTGCACTGTAACCTAATTGTGAGCCAATTCTGCCTAAGATATTAAATAGTGAATTAAGCTCAAGTACTGAGCCACTGTTATTTACCATAACTGCAGTATCTTGAAGATCAGCATAGATTGAGAATGGATAGCCACTCTTCCAGAATAACTCTAGATTTGGCATCTGTGTAAAGTGGTAGAGTCCACTAAAGTCGATAGTAGAGTTTGGATCGATCTCAACACGGTTTGGTACTGGAATTGAAGTATTACATTGTCCATCTAATGATGAGAAGACAATTGAATAGTTAAAGTCAAAGGTAAACTTATTGCTTGGCTGTAAGAAAGATGTATCCATCTTTGCTTTTGAGAACAAGTTTAGAGTACCAATTAAAGGCATATTCTCGGTAATAGCATTTGACTCGGTGTCAGGCTTTAGAGGATATGATCTCATTAAGTGATCGTTAATTAAGAAACGTAGCTGAGAAATACCTAAAGGACTTGGCTTGGTGTACTTGTACAACAAATTCATATCTACACGTGAGCCATTGATAAAGTATAGATCAGGAGGTAGTGCTAAATTTAAGTTAATTGGAATTGGCTTATAGCCTTGTGAGCTTAACTGTGAGTCAAATTCAGCAAGTGAGCCAAAGGTTACCTTTTTGCTTGTATCAATCCAATTAGGCGCATCGTAAGCCTTACGTTTAGCAACTTCTTGATAGTCCAAAATTTCAGTTACAGGACCATTGAATAGCACATTACCTACAGCTAAAGCTTTAGCTGCTGTAATTAACTCTGATGGAGTTGGTGCTGATACGATTAACATCTTTTGAGTTAAGGTGTTAGGAATATCAGCCATTTCAATGCTTGGAACTTTAACCTGTGGATAATCTTTTAAGAAGTATGGACGCTTGTCATTAGTAATAAAGACAATTGCGTGATCATTTTGTGGTAGCTCGTCGATATATACAGGATAATCAATACCACGCCACTGAGTTAGCACACCACCGTAAGAAGCTACAATTGAAGCTGCTTTTAAAGTATTGTCATCTGGTGCTGTTGCAAATACAAATGGAAGCACAGTTCTATCATTTGTAGCTAGATTGAAAAATGGAGTAGGGAATGAGGCTAAGTCATTTGCTACATGTAATTTTTGCTGATTAATAATAAGTTCAGACATAGCTGAAATATTAAGCCATAGGCATGAATTTACTATGTTCTCACAATAGTCGGTGTAGTGGCCAATGAACTCAAACTCAATTAAGTTATTATCGCCAATAGCACGAGGATCTAAGTCTACAAGATTATGAGTCTTAACACCTAAATCTTCTTTTAAAATAGGAATAGTCTTAACTAAAAGTCCATTTAAGTACACATTGAGCATTGAGCGTACTGGAATTAGTGAAGGAGATGGAGTGTAGTACAAATCAAATTTTGCATCTGTTACTAACTCATCTTTTTTAACGTTATAGCGAATGGACTTTTTAGGTGTAACACCTGATAAACTCAAGCCACCACTAGCCTCTACCCAATCTAGTTTAGCTAGAGGATAATTAACAATTTCTGATGGTGTAGGAATAACTCTTACACTCTCTAAAGTTGTTTTATTCTCAGTTGCTTCCTCGGTTACAGTAGCTGCATTTTGAGCAGTAACTGCCTTTTTAGGAGTAGCAGGGGCTGCTACAGCAATGTTAATTACAGACATTGCAATTAAAGCTGTAGTGAAATTTTTAAGTTGTTTTGTGTGTAGCTTATTTACGAGCATATGTGGCTCCACGTTAAGACTTCACACCTTGCTTTTTTAAAGCAGGTGTATCCTTTGATAAATCTAGAGGTTGTGGTAATAATGAGAATGCTAAAAGCATTACTCTTACCATTACCCATAAGAATTCTTTAAATACATGAGGTGCACTCTTTAGCATCTTTAAATAGCCTTCTAAGCCAAACTTAACTAAAGTATGGATACCGTGCATTAGTCCATCTGGATGTAATCCTTCAAAACTATGAGACCATCTATCGGCACTAGCAAAGGTGGTACGAATGTACTCAATGTTTTCTTGAAGCGTGTGTAAATTAAGTTTTAAACCAAGCTTTCTGTTACTTGCAAAGCGTACCTTAGTTTCAAAACGATAATTGACGTGATCTTCAGTTAAGATAATGTATAGCTTTTGATTTTCATAGAAGAGATCTGATAAGCGCTTGCCTTCAAGCTCGTATGGGAAGATCTCCACGCCTAGACCTTCTTTAGAAAAGTCTGTTACTATTGCTCTGATGACAACGCCTTTTGAAATTTCAATTCTAGCCTTCATATTGCACTCAACGCGAGGTGAGGCACGAACTTGACGACGCTCTAGAGCTACAGCAGAAGCTGCACCTAAAATTAAAAGGTTATAGGCAACCCACAATAGGTTAACGATAATTACACCAACTTCTGCGTATGGATCAAAGAAGATGTTGTAAACGCCATAGATAAAGCCTAGGAAGTTTAGAACAATCAAGAAGATATATGACTTTGATACAGTCCAATCAAAGTAGGTGTCCTCATTTGAGGCACCTTTAGCAGTTACATTAAACTTGCCATGCTTTGGAGAGATTAAAGCTACTAATGTTGGCACAGTGATGTACCAAGAAAGAATAGTCTCGTAAATAACACCCCAGAAGTAAAAACGCTTGTTACCTTGAATTCTTTGGTTAGTAAGTGTCGAGTGCACCATATGAGGTAACACATAAGATAAGATCATAAGACCTGATGCGAAAATTACATAGGTGCCAAAGAATAGATAAGGCAGTGGTGCTAATAAGAAAATAATACGAGGTAGACCATGTAAAAAGTGGATCATCGCATTAGCAAAGCAAATACGTTGAGGAATGGTCAGTCCCTTACCAAAAATTGGGTTATCGATTCTAAAAATCTGCACCATACCACGAGCCCAACGAATACGCTGATTGATGTGATCAGCAAGTGACTCGGTGGCTAGACCTGCCGCAAGTGGCATACTCAAAAAGGCAGATGAGTAACCTTTTCTGTTCAGTCTTAAAGAGGTGTGCGCATCTTCTGTAACAGTTTCAACTGCAATACCACCAATTTCCTCTAGTGGCTTGCGTCTTATGATCGCACAAGAGCCACAGAACATGGTAGCGTTCCAGGTATCATTACCTTTTTGCACGAAGTCATGGAATAAGGAGTTTTCAGCAGGAACATGTCCTTTAATATCTAAGTTCTTTTCAAAAGGATCGTCACTGTAGAAATGATGTGGAGTTTGGACTAGAGCAATATTCTTATCAAAGACCATCCAACCTACAGTCATTTGTAAAAAGGCACGGCAAGGAATATGGTCACAGTCAAAAATAGCAATAATATCGCCATTAGTTACAGTTAAAGCATGGTTGATGTTACCTGCTTTAGCATGATTGTGCTCTTTTCTTATGATGTAATTAACGCCAATTGCTTTACAGTACTCTTCAAATTCTTTTCTTGTACCATCATCAAGCATGTGGACTTTTAATTTATCTTTAGGCCAATCAAGATCTAAAGCCGCAAGTAAACATGGTTTTACAACTTCTAGTGATTCGTTATAGCTTGGAATAAAGATATCAACTGATGGCCAGGTAGCAGTATCTTTAGGAAGTGGCTTTGGCTTTCTGTCTAGTACCCAACATACCTGGAAATATGAGAGCACTAAGATCACGTAAGCATAAAGCTCAGCACATAACAAAATGATGGCGCAGCTAGCTGTTGCCCAATCGGTTAGAAGCAAGGTCTTAGTTGTACGCCAATAGATATATCTTGTAGAAATAATGATAGATATGAAGATTAAAAGCATTGTGGAAACACGGTTTTTTACTGCTTTTAATAAAACTGCTAGAACCCACATTAAACCCACGAAGATAAATTGGTAGGTAACATCAAAAGGCTGAGTTACGGCAATCACTGCTGAGAATAATGATCCAATTAGTAAAAGCTTAATGTAGCCTTTATTTTTATGTGAAACGCTATTGCTTTCACTATTGTCTGCTTGATGATTAAGGCCTATTGTGAATTTTGAGGTAAGTCTTACTAAAGGCGCTAATAAATGTTTATCAATCCTATGATAGATTTTTTTTACAAGTACAATACTTTTAAGCTTTTCTAAAGCATCAAGATCATGAGTACTGATTTTGTTTCTAAATATTAGTAAAAATAAGGTCTGTACTACCACTCGAATTGGATCTAAAAACTTAGGTCTGTTGGCACTAATTTGTGGATAAAAATAGTAAAAGTGGCGACGTACATGCGCAAAGTACTTGTTTTCAATTGGAAGTAGCGCAATTACAGATAAGTAAAAGATCATATTCACAAGGCATGTCAAATGACTTACGCCGTTTAATCTCCATGAAGCGTAGGTCTGTCTAATATTTAACTTGTGATGTGGTCCAAACTGTATCATGAGTGTTGTTCCTCAGTATTTACAGTTAAATTGTTTACAGTTAAAGAATTTTGATCTTGATTTAAGCTATCTGTAAGTGTGTTTTTTGATTCATCTCCAAATAAGTCCTTTTTATGACATAACTCGATGATCTCAAAACATAATCTTTCAATATCATCAGTTGATGAGCTTACAGGGAAGAATCTAGTAAAAGGAGCTTGATTTAAATTAGCACTTAAGACACTTTCGTCAAAACAAATTTCGGCATTTAAAATCTTATCTTTAAGCTTTGAATTTTGCAGTAATAGAACTACATTATTCATACTCTGAGAGCTCTGAATAACTTTATTGATAAGTAATAATTGTCGATTGCGTAAAGTTGCGTTATTAAGTCTTACTAGGCAATTTGAATCAGCTTCAATAATAGTTAAATCAACATCTGCTTTTTCAACTAAGGTCTTTTTAAAATCATTATCAACTGTGCCTACATCAATAAAAGCAAAATCAAGGGCTGTATTTTTATGAAGGCTATCAATTAGTGATGATGCAAGATCTTGAGCATTATGTTGCTCAAAGCTTATTTCTTGGTTGTTACTGTCTTCTAAGGTACCTTGGTTTAAATAGTAAAGGGTATCTGAGACTTTAAAAAGAATAGGTGACTTTAACTCTTGAGAGTCAAATTCTAAATGATTTTTAAGAGCCTTTAAATAACCACAGTCACTGTCTTCAACTCCAAAGAATGGAGATAAAGTAGGTCTGTCTAGGTTAAATCTAGCTTCTGTACAAAGACAAAACTTTGTAAGCATTGACATGGAGTAAGCTAGTGCCGCACACACTGAGCTACAGCCAACGTGGCTTGTAAGACCACTTAGCGCGATAATTTTCATAAGAAAAAATCTTTAGTTAAATATTTTATTGAGTTTTTTTGTTAGTTTTTTTGCACTTTTTTGTGCACAGGTGATTTTTTCGGTGGTGTGAAAATCGACATACTCGTCAAGCTCACAGTTGTTAGCTACAGCAAGAGCTACAACATCCGTTGGCAAGGATAGAATCTTGTGTGATTTTAAGTGTAGTTTCTTTAATTTAGGTTCAAGTTCAGATATTTCTCTAAGTGTCATATTGCCACCTAGTATCTCCTTAACGCTAAACTCTTCTTTCACAGCCATATACCTTATCATTCTGGTCCCTTTATATTTTTAATATTATTTTTTTATAATTCTTGAGACTAGACGGTTTTATAATTATTGTTATTGATATATTTGTATATGTGTAATTTTAGTTATTTTTTAGGCAATGCAATAACTGCGCTATAGTAAACTAAAACACAGATCAAAGTTATAAAAAATCTTTTGTAAAATGCGTTAATCATCAAAATTGTGACGCAGTTAACGTGAAAATTATTGTTTACGGCACACTTTTGCGCAAAGTGAATATAGTACAGTAAAATATTCTATATTTAATCGGTTAACTTCACAAAAATCTTAAGTCTACTAAATATTTATTTGAATTCTAAGTTTTTTTTATGCTGTTTAAATTACATTCTCAATATCAGCCTACAGGTGATCAACCACAAGCTATAGAAAAGCTTGTAGATGGCTTTGAAAAAGGGGATAAGTTTCAAACCTTATTAGGCGTAACTGGCTCTGGTAAGACTTTTACCATGGCAAATGTAATTGCTAAGCTAAATAAGCCTACTATGATCTTATCGCACAATAAGACTCTTGCAGCCCAGCTATACGGTGAGATGAAAGAGTTCTTCCCAGAAAACGCAGTCGAGTATTTTGTCTCTTACTATGATTATTACCAACCTGAGGCCTATGTACCAGCCTCTGATACCTTTATTGAAAAAGATGCATCGGTAAATGATCATATTGATCAAATGCGATTATCGGCCACTAAAGCCTTAATGGAGCGCAAAGACGTAATTGTGGTGTGCTCTGTGTCCGCAATTTACGGTCTAGGTGAGCCAGAAACTTACTTAAAAATGATGCTCCATGTGTCTGTAGGTGAGCAAATTACACAAGAGCAAATTACCAAAAGACTATCTGATCTTCAGTATACCCGTAATGATTTAGGCTTTGAACGTTCTACTTTCCGTGTGCGTGGAGATGTAATTGACATCTATCCATCAGACTCTGATGGCTATGCAGTGCGTTTAGAGCTTTTTGATGATGAGATTGATAGTATTAAAACTTTTGATCCTCTAACCGGTGACACCTTACAAAAGTTAGCTCGTGTAACCATCTTCCCTAAAACTCACTACGTAACCCCAAAAACAGTTTTAGATAAGGCCGTAGATGAGATTAAAGAAGAGTTAAAAGAACGTTGTCAGTTTTTCTTAGATCACAATAAACTTTTAGAAGAACAAAGAATTCGTGAAAGAACTGCCTATGATATTGAGATGATCAATGAACTTGGCTACTGCTCTGGTATTGAGAACTATTCAAGATATCTAACAGGTCGTAAAGAAGGAGAACCACCTCCTTGTTTATTTGACTATCTTCCAAAAGATGGTCTTTTAATTATTGATGAGTCTCATGTGACCGTACCGCAAATTGGTGCGATGTACCGAGGCGATAGATCAAGAAAAGAGAGCTTAGTAAACTTTGGCTTTAGATTGCCATCAGCTTACGATAATCGACCTTTAACTTTTGAAGAGTTTAAAAAGTTACAGCCTAAAACTTTATATGTGTCAGCAACTCCTGCAAACTTAGAGCTTGATGAATCAAGTCAGGTGGTAGAGCAAATCATCCGCCCTACTGGACTTTTAGATCCAATTATTGAAATAAGACCAGTATCAACTCAAGTTGATGATGTAATGGGCGAAATTCGAGCTTGTGCTAAACGCAATGAGCGCGTTTTAATCACTACTTTAACTAAAAAGATGGCCGAGGAGCTTACAGCCTATTTAACCGAGCATGATATTCGCGTGCGTTATCTGCACTCTGATATTGATGCTGTAGAGCGCATGGATATCATCCGTGACTTACGTTTAGGTGAGTTTGATGCCTTAGTTGGTATTAACTTATTACGTGAAGGCTTAGATATGCCTGAGGTGTCACTTGTAGCCATCTTAGATGCTGATAAAGAAGGCTTTTTACGTTCTGCTAGATCTTTAATTCAGACTGTAGGTCGTGCTGCGCGTAATGTTAAGGGACGTGCCATTTTCTATGCTGATAAGATGACTGACTCGATGAAGGAGACTATTGATGTCACTTCACGTCGTCGTGAGCTACAAGAAAAATACAATAAAGAGCACGGCATTACTCCTAAGCAAATTCAAAAGAAGATTGTGGACATCATGGAAGTTGCCATCTCTGAGTCTGATTCCTTTAAGGTACCAGATGAAAAGCGCAAAACTCCAATGTCACGTAAGGCTTGGGAGAGTAAGAACACTACTCATCGCATGAGTGCTAAGGAAATTTCAAAACGTATTGATGTCTTAACTACTCAAATGAAAGATTTAGCTCGTGAGCTTAAATTTGAGGAGGCTGCTCAAGTTCGTGATGAGATTGCTGATTTAAAACAGGCCTTGATCTTGATGCCTGGTCTTGATGACGAGCAACTTCTTTAGTAACTTTTAGAAAAAATAAAGCCCCGAGATTGGGGCTTTGTTTATCAATAAGCGCACGTAAAACACCGTCGTTTACGGCGGTGATATAAGTGCGCGGTAAAATAATTTGACAACTCTGTTGTAAGACTATAATATAACAGTTATGCGTGCAGAAGTAATCTCGATTA
>Ga0256405_10006663_pt1 | contig 18205 bp, 17 predicted proteins | sample RumenRJG_02DNA_FD_189096 | JGI IMG/M metagenome (GOLD analysis project Ga0256405, IMG submission 189096) | Bovine rumen microbial communities from Lethbridge, Alberta, Canada - RJG_02 | ecosystem: Host-associated > Mammals > Digestive system > Stomach > Rumen | place: Canada: Alberta... | reverse complement strand
GCTAGCGTAAAATGTTTGTAGGTTGAAAGAGAGGAAAAAAGAAAAGAGAGCATCCTTTTGTGATAGTATTTAAAAAACCCAACAAATACTAAAAGGAGGATGTTCTCTATGTATAAGAGTATACAACAATTCTGCGAAAGCGGCATCATAAATCTGGATAATATCTGTGCCGGATTTTTCGAAGATCCGGAAAACATTGCCGGATTCGTCAATGGAGTGAAGAACGAAGTACTGCGGTTCGCCTGCGCATACATCTCAGATGCCTTCGAAGAGATGGATGCGCAGATCCGTCAGAGTCCCTTAAGAGCAAATGACTGGGTCATCGTCCGCAGAGACACGAAACCCATGCTGACATCCATCGGCGAGATCCGCTTTCAGAAGACGATGTACAAGCACAGGAGAAGCGGTGAACGGACCTATCTGCTTGACCGGATGCTTGGGATCGAAGAAGGAAGCAGGATGACCGAAGATGCCGAGGCGCAGATGCTGGAGGAAGCCGTTCAGACGTCATACCGAAAAGGCGGCGAGGCCGCCAGCATCCTGGAAGGCATCAGCAAAGGGACGGTCAAGAACCGGCTGCATGAGCTGCAGTTCCCAAAGGCGGAAGAATCGGAAGAAAAGAAGCAGGTGGAGTATCTGTACATCGATGCAGATGAAGACCGTGTGGCCCTGCAGTTCTTTGAAAAGAAAGGTGACATAAAGCCAGGGGCGGATGGACGCAAATACAATGATGTGCAGGTCAAACTGGTCTATGTGTATGAGGGGATCGAACCGGAAAGTCCGGGAAGTGGCAGGTACCGACTGGTCAATCCGCACTACTTCAGCGGCGTGTATGAGGAAAAAGATAACGAGAAGCTGTGGGAGGAGGTCGCAGAGTACATCGAAGGGAAGTATGATCTGGAGCAGGTGAGGAAGATATATCTGAACGCAGACGGCGGAGGCTGGATCAAGGGGATCCATCGGAAGATCCTATCCGTGACCGAGGTTCTGGATGAATACCATCTGAACAAATATCTGACGCAGATGACCAGTCACCTTTACGACAGTGCGGACGAGGGGAAACTGATCCTGAGGGATTCGATCAGAGGAGATACAAAAGCAGCGTTCCGCAAAGAGGTAGAACGGATCAGAGGATATGCGGAGGGAAAAGATCTGAAACGGATCGAAGAGGGAGAGGAGTACATCACGAACAACTGGAGGGCCGCAAAGATCCGCCTTCAGAAGAAAGCGGGAGTGATCGGAAGCAGCACAGAAGGTCATATCAGTCATGTGCTGGCGAGCAGGATGAGCTCAAGGCCGCTTGGCTGGTGTAAGACCGGAGCAGACAGGATGGGGAAACTGCGTGCATACTACTGGAACGATGGAGATATGCTGGAACTGGTCAGATACCAGAAAGAAGCCCGGAAGAAAGAGAAAAGAGAGAAGAAATATCCGTTCTCTGCAGAGATCATCCGAAGCTGCAACAGGCAGCACGTACCAAATGGGAAGTACTATGACAGAATGCAGCACTCGATACCGGCGCAGACGCGGAAGACACTGGCGATACGATACCACCTGATGCTCAACTGAGCTGCGGGCGAGCGCAGCTGCCATGCACCCATAGATGACTGCTGCGCAGCGACCGGCCCTCCCAAAAGGCCGGCGCAAGCAGCAAACCAATATTTAAAGGTGCCCTGAAATCTGCGAATCGCAACGACAGCTGCAGCGAGCAGGTGAAGAAGAGAAAACAGTATGCACCTTAAAGGTCAGAAGGAAATGCATAAAATGCTATGCAAAAGAGTTTGCTCAGAATCTTTCAACCTACAGAAACTTGACGCGGCCGGTTTTGCCCGAAACCCTTTTATACCAAGCGGGAACGTGCTATAATTCGAATGGGGTTATTTTCGTTGGGATCATAGCACTGTTTTATATTGTGCTGTAAAAAGCATAATCAGTAAAAATCAATTGAAAGGACTATTTGCAAAATGTACAAGGAAGCGATGCGTGCCGCGTGGGCGGAGATCAATCTTTCGAATCTGGATTTCAATATCAAACAGATCATATCCAAGGTCGGTATAGACAAGAAGATTACGGGAATCATCAAAGCGGATGGATACGGACACGGCTCCGTGAAATGCGCGTCTGTTCTCAGAGCCAATGGCGTGAAGTCGTTTGGCGTGGCGACACTTTCTGAGGCAGTCAAGCTCCGTAAGGCCGGATATGAGACAGAGCAGATCCTGATCCTCGGACTGACGCCGGAACCGTACGCGGACGTACTTGCTGAATATGATCTGACCCCGGTCGTCTGCAGCTACACGAACGCCGAGGCGATCAACAACGCTGCCCGCAAGGCAGGCAAAACCATCGAATGCTACATCGCGGTCGACACGGGAATGGGCAGAATCGGCTACAATCCGGAAGACCCTGCATCCGTTGAAGATGTCAAGATGATCACGACACTGCAGCACATCAAGCTGGTCGGTCTCTTCTCTCACTTCGCGACAGCGGACGCGGCGGACAAGAACTACGCCCACATGCAGGAAAACAGATACGCGGGATTCTACAAGGCGCTGCAGAAGGCGGACATCAACCTGCCGATGAGAGCGCTGGCGAACAGCGCGGCGATCATGGAGATCCCGACGGCTCACTACAATCAGGTTCGCCCGGGCATCATCCTCTACGGACTGTATCCGTCGGATGAGGTCGACAGAAGCAAGTTCGAGATCCGTCCGGTCATGAGCGTCAAGGCCAACATCGTTCACCTGAAGAAGGTGCCGGCAGGTACCTCCATCAGCTACGGCCGCAAGTGGACCGCCGAAAAGGACAGCATCATCGCGACGATCCCTCTCGGTTACGCGGACGGATATCCGCGTCCGTACTCCTCCAAGGCTGAGGTCATCGTCAACGGCGTCAAGGCGCCGATCACCGGCAACATCTGCATGGACCAGTGCATGATCGATGTCACCCACGTGCCGTACGTGCGCATCGGCGATGAAGTCACGATCATGGGCAAGGACGGCATATACGAGATCTCCGCTGATGACATCGCGGAAGCGACCGGCACGATCAACTACGAGATCGCCTGCGCGTTTGGGCAGAGACTGCCGAAAGTGTACGTGTACTAAAGCGCGCTGGGTTGTCGGGGCGTCGGGCAGGCCGTCGCCGTAAGCCAAACAAAAGCCAAAAGACAAAAGTATCACGATCTGGCCTCGTTACAGTCAGATAGTGATACTTTTTTATATTTGGCGGTTTGCCGGCAGATTTTTTAACGGGTTACTTCGGGCGTGTGATCTCCTCCGGAAGAAGGTCTTCCCAGCTGCTCGGTCTGGAATGCACGATATTATCCGCGACGTCACCCCACTGACTGGGTTTGTTGTGGAAGAAACTCTTGTCATCCACAGGGTCTACGGATCGCAGGGTCGCGGGTCCCATACCGTCCATCAGTCTGGTTTTTCTGGCCAGGCGGCAGTTGACCGGAATGTCCGCGGCATCTTTCTTGGATGTACCGGTACAAACGTAAGCGCCATCCTTCTCCTCGAAGACATAGCAATGCCTGTCGCTTATAAACGGTTTCAGTTCGGGGAAGTACTTCACGAGCTTTTTTATATCGCACACATAAACCTTGTCAGGGTTTGAAGTATCTAATGGATCTTCGTTTTTATCGTACAAAAGCCTCCAGCCCGTGTCGCCGCCTTCGTGATTAACGCCCTTGTAGGCGAACCCAATGTGCCCTTCTGTGAGGGCTTTGACTGTGATGACTCCGTATTTCATTTGTTACTCCCCTCCGTTTCTGCTTTTGATTTTCTGTTCTTCTCCTGCCACTCCTTATCGACATCTAACGGGTTTCCCTTATCCCAGGGCATCCGTTCCTTTACTTTTGGAATCGTTGAGGGCGCAGTCACGGCACTGTAAATTCCATAGCCGATAAACACGAGAACCGGGATGTTTGCGATTAAGGCCACAATGAGCGTGATCGTAAATTCATCCAGGTTAGAATTATCCAGGAAATCGAAAAAACCAACATGCGAAAGAATGGCCATAACAGCCCACATGACCGGAATGGATATTCCAATGTAGAGCAGCGGTTTATTCTTCATAGCTTGTCCCTCCTTCGAATCTGCTCTATTTGAACCTGCTCTATAATATAATTGTACACGCTGGCGTCCGAAATATCTACACCTCGAACGATTTCGCCGGAGGGCTGTTACTTGCTCCGATACCATGGCGCAGAACAGCAAAATCCCCAAACCCTTATGAAAAACAAGGGCTTGGGGACGTAAAAATCTCTGTCCGCGGTTAAGCTGTCGCTGCACGCCTATGAGAGGCTCTCCATCTTGTCATCACCCAGTGAGTGCTTGACTCTGTCCTTCTCCTCCGCCGTCTTGGCGTCGTTCCAGTGGTCCATGGTGCCGACCAGATATCCGGTGATTCTTCTGATCCGCTCGAACGGAACGTGTGAAAACTCATAGCTGAGATCGGCGTATTCGCCATCGATATTGATATCCAGCTTGTTCAGCTTCCTGTTATATTTCTCTTCAAGATATTCTACGTAAGCCTGTGCTTCCTGCGGATCCGCATTGCCTGTAATTACGACTGACATGATTCTCTCCTCCTACTTGCTACTTGCCGCCGCCTTCGCGCGGCCGCCTATTCGCATCTGCCCACCACCGTATTTGGTGGTTTCGTGCGTATCGATTATATACCACACCACATCATCTTGTATAGTGCAAAAGCCAAAAAAACATGAAAAATGCAATCTGGACTAAAATAGTCCAGTTGATGGGCAGTGCGCGGCCATTCTCGCCGCGGCTGCACCGCAGGGGCGCAGTGACCAACTGCTTCAGGCACAGCGGATATGGCGGCTCGTTTGACAGATTCCCGAATTTCGATACCAACTGTCAAAACGATTGGTGAGGAAAGGCGTTGAACCCCGTTCTAAGCCCATGGCTGTTGACAGATTTCCCGAAACAAGGACTGTTTGTCAACAAAGGACACTTCAGACAGGAACGCATGAGGTTAAAACATGTCTTGCTGACATGGGAAGAGGGGACCGCGCGGCGATTGATTTGACAAATAGTCTCTATATAGGACCCCTCTGTCAAATAGATGTTGTCACGTCGGGTGTTTGCCGGTTCTTAAAGCAAGCAGATTTGACAAACAGTCTGGATAACGTGAAAACTGTCAACAGAAGCATCGCGCATCGCTTCACGGCTTGCCAAATACAACTCGCCGGAGCAGTTGTTTTTTCGGGAAGTGCTGATATAATAAAGGCAGCAGAGAGGAGGCGGCCGAAATGAGGAAGATCTTAGTTTTCATGCTTTTGCTTCTCATGGCAACGGGTGTTGCTTTTGCAGAAGATGGAGCAGGCGCAGAACCGGTAACGGTGCCGGAAGGCGAACCAGATGTTGTGATGATGGATCAGGATGTTACGGAGCCGGAAGCAGGCGTGATGGAGTCGGAGCAGAAAGTTACGCTGATGGAGCAGAGTGTGACAGAGCCGATCGATCTTAGCGCTGTCCAGCTGACGCTGGCGAAGACACAATACGAGGCGACCGGATCGGCTATCGAGCCTGTACCCGTCTTGATGTATGAAGGGGCGAAGTTGACAGATCTGACCCCGGGTGTGGATTATGAACTGGTATATGATAATAACATTAAGCCCGGTGAGGCGACAGTAACAGCAGTCGCTTTAGAAGGGGAAGGCGTGAAGTGTACAGGAAGCACAAACCCTGCCGCGTTCCAGATCACAGCCATCAGCCTGAGCAAGGCAAAGATCGAACTCCGCCAGGCGAAATACAGCAAAACGGGATCGCAGATCAAGCCGGTACCGACGCTCAAATACAACGGAAAAACGCTGACGAAGGGCACCGATTATACAGTGTCGTACAAGAACAACGTCAATGTAGGCACGGCGACGGTGACGGCGACAGCGGTGAACGGCAGCAATTACACAGGGGCCAAATCCGTAACTTTCCAGATCATTCCGAAAAAACCGGCGACTGCGAAAATCACGAGCGTGAAATGCAACAAGCCGTATGTGAACGTAACCTGGAAAAAAGTCACCTGCACCGGCTATCAGCTGCAGACCTCCCGCAAAAGCAATTTCGCAAATCCGGTCACATACAAGCTGAAGACAAACTCGAAGAATGTCATCAAGATGAAAAACAAGCTGACCTACTACATCCGTGTCAGAGCTTACAACACGGAAGGCGGCAAGACCACCTACGGTAGCTGGAGCTCAACCAGCAAGAAGGTCTATACCACAGGTCCGGTCGGCAACAAGTACAGTAAGAACGGTGCCTACGTCAAGGACAAAACCATCAAATACGATGGCAATTACTACTACTACAACTCCGCCGGTCTGAAGAGCGGCTGCAGCGAGAAGATGTGGGACAAGGTCAAGAACAACAAGAGCAAAACCAAGTACCTCATTGCAGTAGACTGCACCAGAAACAGGACCTGTATCTTCCAAGGGAAGAAAGGCAATTGGAAGCTGAAGTATTACTGGAAGTGCACCACAGGTAAAAAATCCACGCCGACCATCAAAGGCAACTTCAAGGTGTGCGGCAAGGTGTCTCACTTCGGAGAGTCGAACGGCTACTCCGTCTGGCACGCGACCAGGATCAAATACGAGTACTACTTCCACTCGGTACTCTACAAACCCTGGAGCAAGAAGACCATCATTGCGGGCAAACTCGGCAAGAATCTTTCCCATGGCTGCGTCCGTTTGAAGAAGAGCAACGCCAAGTGGATCTATAAAAACTGCAAGAGCGGCACGCGGATCGTCATCTACTGATTTACTTTGACACCGCACAGACAGTATGTTACTATATGCGAGGCGGCTGGACATCAGCCGCCTCTATAGGCCCTCATAGTTAAATGGATATAACAAATCTCTCCTAAAGATTAGTTCTTGGTTCGATTCCGAGTGGGGGTGCCAAAAGGCTTGAAATTTCAACGATTTCGGGCCTTTTTATTTTTTAAAAAATCGACGATTTTTCATTTTTTCCCACATCTTTCCCACACTTTCTAACACGGGATAGCTAAATTTACCGCAAGTTTCTCAATTGCCCGAGCTTTTTCTTCGTCAGAAACATTCACATAATATTTCGCTGTCGTGGAAATATCGTCGTGTCCCAAGAGTTTTGAAGCTGTTTGGATCGGAACACCCTGCCGGCACAGGTTTGTGCCAAAAGTGTGGCGATACGCGTGGATGTTCTTTTCTTCAACACCAATACGTTGGTAATATCTGTTCAGCGCTGTACGCACGTTTGATGGGTCATACAGCTTGCCAGAGTCTGTCGTGAACAGATAATCGGTCCGATATCCTTTTTTCAGCTGTTCCTTAAGGTGCCACCGCTTGTGGATGTTCAACTCAGAAAGGACGGTTTTGTGCAGAGGAATCTTCCGGATGGAATTGGCTGTCTTAGGTTCGCTGATGTCATACTTTGCCTTAATGTTGCCATCCTCATCAAAATCAAGATCGCGTGCGTGCTGTTTGTTTACGCTAAGAAGTCCATCCTGAAAATCATCATAGGTCAGACCGAGGATCTCGCCGATTCTGCAGCCGGTGTAGTAGGCGATGACGATAAGCAATCGGAATCTGAATCTTGGATCTGCCTGATCCAGGCATCCAAGGATCCTGCTTATCTCTTCATCCTCCCAGACGATGATTTCCTGTGACTTCTTCTGCACGTTGCCCTTCGGCACGCTCAGGCTGGCTGTAATGTTTCTGCCGAGACCTTCCGTATCGATGTACTTGAAGAACTTCTTCATGAGAAGATTGGCATAACGAATCGCATTTGAGGAAACACCTTGTTCATACAATTCGTTGTAATGCCTCTGAATCACTTTAGAAGTTACTTCCTTCAACGGATAACTATAGAACTCGGTCGTTTTGATGAAACGGTTCCAGCTGCTTAGATATTGAGCCTTTGTGCTGCCCTTCAGGCTGTCATCCGGAATAAAGAATTCCTTTATCCAGGCGTCTGCAGTTATCCCGAAATACACATTCGCATTGGTGATATCATTGGCTCTGTTTTCTAAATAGGCCTCGTATTTCTGGACAGCCTCTTTCTTAGTTCGGCCAGTGAATTCCCTGCGTACGGGAACTTCATACCCATTCTCATTAAGCCTCTTCCCAATTGTTCTGGAGATGCGATAGTACTGAATACCATTCTTTTCAATCCATGCCATGTCATTTCTCCTTTTTTGAAATAATTTCAAAAAACCCCTTTACAACAAGACGCACTTATTATAATATACGAACAGATGTTCGTCAATATCGAACCATGAGAATGTGCGTTTGAGTTTTGACCAAGTATTGCTCAATACATTTAGCTTCCAAATCCATTTTTCGAGCAGGAAAGGTGAGAACTAATGACAGAAACAATCAAAATGAGGACGATGGAGACGGCATATCAGGCGATCAAGGAAATGGATCCGGACACCGCGATTACCAGATGGGCAATCCGTCAGGCAGTGAGCGGGGGATATATTCCGAGCAGACGAGTTGGGAATAAATATATCTTCAACCTGGAAACACTACTTGATTACTTCAATGTGAAGGCGTCCTGACATGGAGAACCGTGTGAATCGATTCCCCTTTTTCTACTCCTATTACACGGCATACAAGAAACTGTCGAAAGAAAGCGACAAAGTCAAATTCATCGATGCAGTGATGAAGTATGCATTCTTCGGAGAGGAACCGGACCTCCCGGAATATCTGGATTCTATGTTTGACCTGGCCAGACCAAACATTGATCAATCCGTGAAAAATGCTCAGCAAGGAGCCGTCAACGGCAAGAAAGGCGGGGCACCGAACGGAAATCAGAATGCCAGAAAAAAGTCCGCCGGAAACAAAACAACCCCCGGGTTGAATGGAAACAAGGTGGATAAGGAAAGGGAAAAGGATATGGAATATGGAACTCAAAACAACACTGTCTCCATATGTACAGGGGATACTACTGGAAGAGAAAATATCGACTATACGAAACTCGTTACCCGCAGTTGATATCAATCAACCGGAATGTCCTTTCTGTAGTAGGCCGCAGCCATTCATGCCAGGCGTGGGGTCCAGTGAAAACGGACTGCGCATACGCTGCGATTGCATACAGATGCGAGAGTATCTGAAGCAGAATCAGAAGCTGAACGAACTGAAAGAGCAGCTGATGATCGCGCAGCAGAGGGAAGATTTTCAAGGAAAACGAGCAGAAAAAATGTTTGTTGAAGGCGGTGTTGGGAAGAGATTTCTTACCGCAACATTTGAAAATTTCGAACGACAACGCATGCCGAAAGCATATGATATTGCACTCGGATTTGCAGAAAAGTTCGATGAAAATGATGGCGAAGGAGTATTATTTACAGGAGATGTCGGCACAGGGAAAACACATTTGGCAGCAGCAATTGCAAATAAAATCATCAGAAAATACTCAGCCACCGTTGAATTTGTGAGCTACGTTGAAGTGCTCGCAGACATAAGGGCAGCCTTTTCAAACCATTCGGAAGAAGCATATTTGCTCGAAGAACGAATGAGAAAAGCCGACCTTTTAGTCATAGACGATCTGGGAAAAGAGAAACCTTCCCCATTCACAAACGAGTTGTTTTATCGAGTGGTAAATGGAAGATATAAAGACAGATTACCGATGATTATTACTTCGAATTATGGGGTGGAATCTCTTTCGGAACGACTGGACTACCCGGTTTTTTCTCGACTGGCAGCTATTTGTAGGGCTGTTGAGATGCGTGGAATTGATTACAGAATGAAAGATTATCTGTGCTGAATGTGTGAAAAACAGAAGGCGTTTCGGAGAGAAATTACGTTCGATCCAGACGCCTTTTCTGTAAGTAAATCCAAAAGACCACGAACAAAAATTGCGCAGAAATCGTGTGCGTACATGGATGTGATATTTTGTGAGCGCACACGCATTTAACGACTGTATAGATTTAACAAGCACTGCCTTTGCACTCTCACGAGCGCTTCGGCGGACGCAGGGGAGACCCCTGCAACCCTCTTGATGATGGTCTCTCACACGAGAGACCACATGGGAGACCACGTGGGAGACCATGTGAGAGCACACATGAACGCACACGTGGGAGCACACGGATGTAATAATTGTATTTATAGAATCCGGAAACGATAGTAATATTATATTAAGCAATTCTATATTATTTCCATGGACATAAAGAGGACACATCGATTTGTATAATTTGATGTGGAGGGAGTGCTATGTATCGATTACTTATCGCAGAAGACGAACCTAAACTGCGAACAGCACTAACTGAATACTTCCAGAAGAACGGCTACCTGGTAAATGCTGCTTCAGACGGAACGCAGGCAATTAAACTCATTGAGACAGATGAGTTCGATCTTGCGATTCTCGACATTATGATGCCGGGAGCAGACGGGTTTCAGGTCTGCAAGGAGCTGCGCCGGAAATCAGATGTGCCGGTGATTTTTCTGACGGCACGAACGGCAGAAGAAGACCAGCTCAAAGGTTTCCAGCTTGATGCAGACGATTATGTTACCAAGCCGTTCTCCCTTCCTGTCCTCAAAGCACGCGTGGAAGCTTTGATGCATCGTTACAAAGGCAGGTCAACTGACCAGGTGCTGACAGCGCCCGGTATCGTCTGTGATCCACAGGCGCGTACTGTTGTCGTGGACGGAAAGACAGTTGATATGCCGCCGAAGGTTTTCTCCCTTTTGGTCTTCCTGATGGAGAACAGAGGGAGGATCCTGACAAGGGAACAGATCCTGGATCGCGTCTGGGGTTCAGACTCGATCATTTACGACAGGGCAGTAGATGGAACGATTAAAAAACTGCGTCGACTGCTCGGGGATCGCTCCGGATATATCCATACGATCATCAAGGTTGGGTATCGATTTGAGGAGGACAGGAACGATGTTACGGAAAGGAGATAAGACACCGTTTGTTATCCGCACGATACTCGTTATGTTGGCGGTATATATAAGTTTGATGCTGGCGGCGACCTGGTGCGTTCAGGCAGTGTTTGAAACGGGCAATGATATCGATCCTTGGATCGATGCGATTACAAATCTGAAAACATTCTATGTCATTTCATTGTTACTCGTAATCACATTTACTGCAATTCTGATTGCAGGTCACAACAGTTTGGTTGAGGAAAAGTTTGAGAGCGAACGGAAACGCCGTCTGATGACGGACTCCATGGCTCATGACATGAAGACACCCCTCAGCATCATTCGGAATTATGGCGAGCTGCTTCTGGACGGAGGAACGCCCGCGAAGCAGAAGGAATACGCTCAAATCATCATTGATGAAAGCGAGCAGATGAACGAGGCTGTTGTAAGTCTTCTGGATCTTTCAAAGATGGAAGCGGGAACATATCCAATGGATCTGAATGACTTCCGCATCCGGGAAGTGATCGAGGAGATGGTCAGCAGATACGAAGTTCTCTTTGTAAAGAAGGATATTCGTGCGGTTGTTGATGCTCCGCAGGATCTGAGAATGTTTGCCGATCGAAAGCTGATCACGAGGGCACTTTCGAATTTCATCTCAAATGGAATCCATAACAGTGATCCGGGAACGGAAATGATCATCTCGGCGAAAAAACTATCTAATGACGTTCGTATTCAGGTCCACAACAGCGGACAGCATTTAGATAACGATACAATGCAGCATATCTGGGAAGCCTATTATCAGCGCATCCCGGAGTTAAACAATGAAACAAGCGGCGCACAGACATCCGAACCTTCGGGCAGTGGACTGGGTCTTGCGATCGTACGAAATATCTGCCTGTTACATGGCGGCAGCTACGGATGTGAGAATGATAACGATGGGGTCACCTTCTGGATGCAGATCAGTTCACAGGAGGATCGGATCGGAAAGATGGACGTTCTCACGGGTCCGGTAACCGGCGTGACAGCCGGTGAGAACCCGGCGAAAGGAGTAGGTTTCCTTGCGCTTGGAACATTGATACAGGGAGTTTTCTGGACGCTGTATTTCTACGGAAGCTTCAGGGATCTCATCCCATGCCTGTTCAATTCCGACTTTGATAGGGTAACTACAATTACTGACCCCATCGGGCTTGCTGCAGCAGGAATAGGAGCGGCATTTGTTTTATATGGAACGCTTCAATTGCAAAAGCGCGGATGGCCAGTACGAAACAACGCGATTGCAAATATATCTCAGTTGATCATCATTGGGCTTGCGGCGGCATTATCCGTAGCAATAGTTCTAAAGAATAGCGAGCAAGTTCCAACTGCAGGTGTACTCGATCATATTTGTCTGACCTTGGAGGCTGTCATATCAATAAGCATGGTAGTGATTCTGCTGTCCAACTACAGGATCCTGTCAGAGATCGCAAAACAACTGGGTATGCTGCGCCGGGGTCAGAAACTGCAGGGACAATTGCTCCTGATGACATTAATACTCGTTCTTTTCATTGGAGTGTCGCTGTCCAGCATAGCGAGTGGTCTGCCCTATATGTTTATGGGGAGCATCTGGGGTCTGGTTTGTGCTTTTTCAGCTATGTTCTGGATCATTGCAAACCGGGGCATGATAGCTTTTGAAGAAGAAAACATAGAGTTCGGACAATTCCACAAGATGGCAGTAAGGGCTTATCTGGGAGTTGCCATATGTCTCATCCTGACCGAAGTGGCCTTTTTTGGTCGGAATACACAGGGGAATGAAATAGCACTGATATTCACAATTACTTTTGGTATTACCGGGTGCATATGTTTCGCGTTGACCCTCTACTTCAACCATTTAGACAATAAGGCACGAAGGCAGGCGGGGAAAGGATAACATCAGGAATAAGAACAGGAGGAATCTGAATGAGCAAATATCTATCATTGGTTTTTCTTTATAACAGAGCAGGCGCAAGAAAGATTCTTCTGATCGCTTCCATCATTCCGCTGTGTTTCCTTGCCATTTTTCTTGTGAGGATCGGCAATCCAGCTGATGCCAGTTCTTATATGCTGATGGAGAGGGCTTTTGGCGGCGTTTGGGGTGTTCTGGTCATAGTAGCTGTATATCTGCTGGGATACTCAGCTGTAGTGAATGCGATCAACGGGAAAAAGGCACTTAAGGCGTCTCATTCAACGACTGGGTACACGATCCGGAGAATGAACATATCTCCCATCTCCTCATATTTCGTTATGTTCGGATACTACATCGCCATCATCCTTATTTTCTGGGGACTAGCTGTAGCCTCACTCTATTTCATTGGAAAAGCCGGGCTGACACTGACAGGAGCAGAAGGCATCCAGACAAAGATCGCCCTGGGTCTGTTGCGGACCAAAGTTGGCGCTGCGCTGATCCCGATGGCCCATCCGACCATCATTGTGTTTGACATCTTGGTCATTCTGGCGATGGCGGGCGAATGCGCCAGATCTTGTTATCTTGGTTGGCACAATGGATCGCCGTCAGCCGGGATTCTTCTGATTGCAGTAATGATGTTTGTTGCCTGGTCCTTTGACCTGAGCACGGGGTTTACGCTTCTTGTGATTCTCATTACCGTCTTTTATGCGATATTCTCAGTCGGGGATGTCATCTCCAGAGAAAAGCGACCGAAAGGGGATCCTTTCCGGGTAAACAAATACAGCGGCATCATCGATATGGACAGCATGGACTTTGATGACGATGTTTTTCTTGCCGTGAACAGTGCAGCAGATGCGTACGAAGCCTGGTCACCGGAGACCTCTGTCCTGAACCAGTACGGGAGAATCGAAAGCAAAAGCCAGAAGGGACGATTCGGTATATGGAACCGCAGACGCAGGTTTATGCCGATCGGCAGCAACATAGAAAAGGCAAACTTTTTCTTTGGCCTTTGCATCTGTGTGGGTATCGGTGAGCATCTGCTTTTCTTCGCAAAATATATCATGCAGATGCGGCTCATTGACAGAAGTATCAAAGGAGTCACCATAGACCCGGGAGCAATGATGCCGTACTTCTGGGACATGGAGAATCATACATTCTACGGCTACATTGCAGCCATATTGCTGGTGATCTTCGTGCAGGCATACTGGAACTATGCTTACTACAACAAAGAAACCAAGAGTGTATATGTCATGAGGAGACTGCCCGACAGGAAAGAGTATTCAAGAACCATCTGGGTAGCACCTTTGATGGAGGCGCTGATCATAGTGCTTATCATGGTCGGGAATACCCTGGTGGATCTGTGTATCTATGCCTTCTTCACTCCGGACATCGCACTTCATTCAGATTATCTGTCACATCTACTGCCGTTCTAGGAGGACCAACATGATTGAATTTAAGAACGTATCGAAAAAGTACAAAGACAAGGTTGCCCTTTCAAACTGCAGCCTTCAGATACCAAAGGGGCAGATCATCGGGCTGTTTGGCGCGAACGGAGCCGGCAAAACGACTTTTATGAAGTGCATGATGGGATACCTGAACTTCGACGGCGAGATCACCCTTGATGGAGAAAAGATCGATGGCAGCAATATATCAAAACTTTCTTTCGCAACAGGAGACCACTCATTCTTTCCGACGATCACTGCGAATGACCATAAATGGTTCTACAAAATGCAGTTCCCCCTTTTCAATGAGAAGCGATACGAGGCGCTGATGGAGTTTTTTGAACTGCCGACCAACAAGAAGATCAGTGAATTCAGCCTGGGCCAGCAGAACCAGTTTGAGGTCGTCCTCGCCATAAGCCAGGGTGCGGAATACATCATCATGGACGAGCCTTTTGCCGGAAATGATGTTTTCAACAGAGAGGACTTCTACGAGGTGCTGATCAGCGTTGTTGATAAAGATGAGACAGTTATTATTTCCACACATTTGATTGAGGAAATCGCGGACTACATCGACAGAGCGATCCTCATCAGAAAAAGTGAGATCATAGATGACCTGAGCGTCAAGGAAATAGAGGAATCCGGCAAGACGCTGGTCGAAATCGTCAAGGAAAGATACGATTACCGGGCAGATCGGATCAACAGAGCAATTGATGAAATGAAGTAGAGAGAAAAGGGAGTCGCGATTATGAAGAAATCCATTTTTATATTTCTGACGGCAACGGTTCTCTCTATAGGGATGATCGTATTCGGGTGGATGTCTGCAAGTGATCAGATAGGCAAAGCCAGACTCACGGAGGAAACCATCACAGGGGACAGGACTGCAGCAGACGGGCTGATCGTTGCGTTCAGGGCTGATTCCGCCGATGATCTCCACTGGATAAACGGATTTGATTACAGTACTGGCAAAACCGCGTCATCATTCACAAGAGGCGAAATGGAAACTAAGGCCGAGACCTCGGTGTATGATGATATGCGTTTTACCGGTTGGTCTATGGTGCCATATTATACGTATTTGCAATATGAGGCACTGAATGGATTACAGGACAAGAAAATCCAGAATTATTACGATAAACTCCAAAAGCAAGCTTTAGAGGATGGCAAAGAGAAGACGGGTACGATAAAGACCAGCGATTATCTTGATTATTACCCGATCAGCTTCCGGTTTCAGTTCGGCGAGAAGGTGTATAACTCAGGCAGTGCGCTGACCGGCCTGAAGACTTTAAACGATAAGAAATCGCTCGATGAAGAAAATGCTACGCCTTATACAGGGGATATAGAGCTGTACACGGTGCTGAATGACTGGTTCAGGATTCCGGTAATAGATAACGAGTATCAGGACTATAGGGTTTTCAGCGAGAAGGATTCCTCGAACAAGAGATTTTCCGTCAGTAAGACAACAATAAAGAAGCCACTTGGAGCGGGGAAAGACTATTATGAATTCGATCCCGTTATCTTTCTCCAGCAGGAAAACATCAGAGACGGAAAGGAGTGGGATCATCCGGACACGAAAGAAAGCTTAGAGAGCCAGGATGATAATAATTATCACAAGGCGTCCGAATATGGATTAAAGAACAGACTGCTTTTCGTTGTGAACAACAGGACAGTCAAAGGAAACCTGGTAGATGTTTCACAGATCAAGGGCGGCTACGGTGTGTATGAACTGCCGATCGACACAGATGCAACCATAAGCATAGGTAAAGGCAGGAAAAACCTTTTCATACCGGATCCGACGCCTCTTTCAGATCATCTTAATATGACATATCCGCTGGATGAAACAGCGGAATATGTGGATATTAGTCTGTCAGGAAATCACAGGAGTCTGGCCATATTTTTCGTTAAAGAGGGCGATTACTACGTAGAAATCGTAGATGCGGATACGTGGCAGTCAAAATGTATGGCGAAGATGTTTCCTGCTTCTGAGAAAATGTCTTATACATGGGGAGAGGATGGTACTCTGGCAGCAACGGATCATAACGACCATATTGCGATTCTGACAGAAACTGATGATAACAACTATGGACTGCTTTACTCCGGCGAGGTCGCAGAAGGACTTGATGATGAGTTGTTTACGACAAAAATGATTTCAAGAAAGAAAGCCCATGACAGATATGAACACGGGAATGCCGTGGGACTTGCTGTTGCTACAAAGGCAGACAAGGTGGCATTGGTCCAGAATTCTCCGGCAGGAGATCCGATGCTTGGCTTTAGAAATGCAGACCTTGAGTGCGCTGTGATAGACAAAACCGGCGTCATCTACAACGGCCTGCTGAAAAGCAGCCTTGTAGATATAGACTACGGCAGCACGAAGGAAGATATTACAGCCATAGAAGAGCTTGCAGGTGGTTCTATGGTCAGAAATGTTATAAAGCCGGTAAGCAATAAGAATCGGGCCGAATGGAAGCCCAAACAATAAATAATTCTTTATCTGCCTCGTTTTTCTCGAATGTAAAACATTTCTTGCTTTACCCGGAACATGGGCAGCACTAAAATTGTAAGCAATAGCAGGAGGTGCACCATGGACATAGGGAATAAAATTCAGACTATCAGAACAGATAATGGGATGACCCAGGCGGAATTTGCGGAGAAATTCAATGTCACCCGGCAGTCAGTTTCAAACTGGGAAAATAATAAAAACTATCCAGATTTGGACACCTTATGCAAGATCAGTGACGAGTACAATGTATCGTTTGATGTTCTTCTTAAAGAGGATCGTGAGTATGTTTCTCGCATTGATAAAACTACAAATCAAGCGGTCAAAGCAACGAGGGGACTTAAGATCCTGGTACCGCTTGTAATCCTGTTGCTCATTGCTGGTGCAGTGATTATCATTCATCAGAATAAGATGGGCTCAAATGACAGTGTTATTTTACCTGGGGAAAACGGTAAAGATTACAAGTATGCCGTTAATGAGCGCGGACAGACATATGGCCCAGACTGGACTGGGAATGATTATGAAGAACACGCCCCCGATCTTATTGCAGCAGAGGGTGTCAATGGACGAAATGGATATGTAAAGCGCATAGATCTGGAGGAAGCAGAGGATGATGGTCTTGTCAATTCCCCTGAAGAGGCTGTGGAATACATGAAACGCAAAGACCAACGCAAAGGAGATAATTATTATATTGTAATCCCAGTTTTCAAGAAGGATGGGGTAACAGAAATTGATCAATTCTGGATATACAATGGCTCTGGAGAACAATATTCGACGCCATGAATCTGCCTTTGAAATGAATCTGGATTGACGATATATTAAGAATCATTAACGGTCTTTTAATTCATTTCCGTGTCATTGAGCATGTATGTCCTATGTGTTAGTATGAAAGGGGTAATCTTAATCAGGCAGACCTTGTTTTAGCAATACGGAGTTTCTTATGGATCGAGTCAATATCCCCGGCGAAGCACCGGGCAGCGCAACGTACTATATGGGATTTGCACCGGAGGAATATGGCACAAGGCTTTATGAAATGGAGCATTACGGAGATGCTAAGATCCATAAGGCCTTAATGGATATCGGAAGTCAGCGGACGGAGCCATACAAGGTTATTTCATCATCGACAGAATATGAAGATCTGGTTTGGAAGAGCAAAGGCAGGACGATCTATTCATGTCTATTTGAGGTTACCTATAAAGATATCGACATCATAGTTAAGCCCGATTTTGAAACAAAGAGACTCACACTTAAGGTCGACCCGGCAATCGATCAAAAGCAAAGGTCACAGCTTGCAGAGTTCTTTCGGATCCTGACGGAACCGGATTATTACGAAGTGAAGGAACTGGAAGAGATCGAAGATGAGCTGCGTATTCCGGAACTCTTCAGGCGCCTGGCAATCGTTGCTCTGGTGACCATGATCATTACTGCAGCCTTGGATCTCCTTGGAATATTTGCGGATATGTCTGATATGACAGCACTGAAAATCACAAACA
>Ga0256405_10006661_pt1 | contig 18213 bp, 18 predicted proteins | sample RumenRJG_02DNA_FD_189096 | JGI IMG/M metagenome (GOLD analysis project Ga0256405, IMG submission 189096) | Bovine rumen microbial communities from Lethbridge, Alberta, Canada - RJG_02 | ecosystem: Host-associated > Mammals > Digestive system > Stomach > Rumen | place: Canada: Alberta... | reverse complement strand
AGATAAGGAAGTACCTCTGGGACAAGGGCTTCGTCGAGGTCGAGACCCCGATTCTCCAGGACCAGGCGGGCGGCGCTGCGGCAAAGCCGTTCTTCTCCCACTTCAACGCGCTCGACAAGGACTGCGTCATGCGCATCGCGCCGGAGCTCTACCTGAAGCGCCTGCTCGTCGGCGGCATGAACAAGGTGTTCGAGCTCGGCAAGGATTTCCGCAACGAGGGCATCGACCGCACGCACAACCCGGAGTTCACCGTCTGCGAGATCTACGAGGCGTACGGCGACCGCACGTCGATGGAGGCGATCATGGAGGGGCTCCTCCCGCACCTCTGCGACACCGTGATCGGCACGCGCCAGATCGCGTACGGCGAGAAGGGCGACGTCATCGACTTCAACCCGCCCTACCGCCGCGTCGCGTACAAGGACCTCGTCAAGGAGCTGATGGGCGACGACTGGTTCGAGCTCGACTTCGCGACGCAGCTCGCCAAGGCCAAGGCGAAGGGCGCCGAGACGGATACCAATCTGGAGCTCGACGGCGTGACGACGGAGCTCATGCTGACGCACGAGGTCTACGACAAGCTGATTGAGCGCAACCTGATGCAGCCGACGTTCGTCACGCGCCTGCCGCACGAATTCGTGCCGCTCGCCAAGACGTGCACGGACGACCCCTCGCTCGTGGACGTCTTCGAGTTCGTCGTCGCCGGCCGCGAGCTCTGCCCGGGCTACACCGAGCAGAACGACCCGCTGGAGCAGCGCAAGGCGCTCGAACACCAGGCGGGCGAGGACACCGAGAAGATCGACGAGGACTTCATTTCGGCGCTGGAGTGCGGCATGCCGCCGACGGGCGGGCTCGGCTTCGGCGTCGACCGCCTCGTGATGTTCCTGACGGGCACGGACTCGATCCGCGACGTCGTTCTCTTCCCGCAGATGAAAAAGGCGTAAGACGATGGAAGACGCCGTCCGCAAGGAATACTTCGAGCTCCTGAAGTTCGAGTCGGTGGGGGCCGATCCCGCGAAGCTGCGCGACACGTCGCAGTGCGCGCTGTGGCTCAAGCGCTGGCTGGAGGCGATCGGCTTCACGGGCGAGCTGCTGATGCCGGAGATCAAGGACGGCAGGGCCGCGCCGCCGATCCTCTTCGCGGAACGCACGGGCGACGAGGGCGCGCCGACGGCGCTCATCTACGGCCACTACGACGTGCAGCCGGCCGATCCGCTTTCGGAATGGAAGACGCCGCCCTTCGAGCCGACAGTCGTGGGCGAACGCGTCTACTGCCGTGGCGCGCAGGACGACAAGGGCCAGACGTTCGCGTTCCTGAACGGCGTGAAAGATTTTCTGGGCGCCGAAACGCACCGCGGCCTCAATCTCAAGGTCATCCTCGAAGGGCAGGAGGAGTCGGGCAGCGCGGCGCTGATGGCGCTGGCGCCGACGCTCCGCAAGAAGCTGGCGGCCGACGTGCTGCTCGTCTGCGACACCTCGGCGGCGGCGGATCTGCGCCCCGCCATCGTCGCGGGCCTGCGCGGCGTCGCGCACTTCACCGTGCGCCTGAAGGGGCCGAACCGCGACCTGCATTCGGGCGAATACGGCGGCATCGCGCCGAACGCGGCGCAGGCGGTCGCGGAACTCGTCGCGAGCCTCCACAATCCCGACGGGTCGATCGCGGTCGCGGGCTTCCGCGACGGCATCGAGCCGCCGAGCGAGGCCGAGCGGCGCGCGGCGGAGGCGGCCGCGCAGAGCGAAGAGGCGTACCGCAGCGACATCGGCTGCGAACCCGTCGGCGGGCAGCAGGGCAAGACGATCACGCAGCGCAACTCGTTCGAGCCGACGATCGAGGTCAACGGCATCCACGCGGGCTACGGCGGCGCGGGGGCGAAGACGGTCATCCCCGCCGAGGCGTTCGCGAAGCTGTCGATGCGCCTCGTGCCCGGCCAGACGCCGCGCGCCGCGCTCGCGGCGGTCAAGCGCCATCTGGAGGACAAGTGCCCGCGCGGCATGAAGCTGTCGATCGAGGAGGTGAACGAGGGCGCGGGCGGCTTCCGCCTGCCGCTCGCCTCGCCCATCTTCCGCCTCGCGGCGGAGGTCCTCGGCGAGATGGATCCGCGCGGCGCGGTGTTCCAGTGGGACGGCGCGTCGATCCCGGTCGTCTCGGTCCTGCGCGAGGCGTCGGGCGCGGCGCCGCTCATCGTCGGCTGGGGACAGGCGGAGGACCGCATCCACAGCCCGAACGAAAGCTACTCCTTCGCGCAGTTCGACAGGGCGCGCGAATGGGCGGTGAAGATTCTTTCGGCCCTCTGACGCGGATTTTTGCTATAATATACTCCTTTACTTCACTGAGCGGGGAACGAACGGGAGGACCAACATGGGAATCAGAATCATCGGAACGGGGAGCTATCTCCCGCCGAAGGTCGTCACCAACGACGACATCGCCAAGTCGCTCGACACGACCGACGAGTGGATCTTCTCGCACACCGGCATCCATTCGCGCCACGTGGCCGAGGCGGGCGAATCGACCTCGACGATGGCGGCCAAGGCGGCCCAGCGCGCGATGGACGCGGCCGGCGTGAAGCCCGAGGAGATCGGCCTCATCGTGCTCGCGACCTCGACGCCCGACTACAATCCGTTCCCGTCCACGGCGTGCGTCGTGCAGGGTATCCTCGGCTGCGTCAACGCGGGCGCGTTCGACCTGCAGGCGGCGTGCGCGGGCTTCATCTACGCGCTGGAGCAGGCGCGCGGCTTCGTCAATTTCTATCCCGACAAGAAGGCGCTCGTCATCGGCGCGGAGTCGCTGACGCGCATCCTCGACTGGTCCGACCGCGCCAGCTGCATCCTCTTCGGCGACGGCGCGGGCGCGGTGGTGCTCGCGAACGACGAGCCGCCGGGCGTCGCCTCGCTCAAGACGAAGGCGCACACGCTCCTGTGCGCGGACGGCAAGGGGGCCGGCTTCATCTCGCGCACGGGCGGCACGAAGGACGCGCTGCCGATCAACCCCGACACGGGCGTGCCGATGAAGGGGACGCCGCTGCTGCCCGAGCTGACGCTTCAGGGCCACGACGTCTTCGCGTTCGCGGTGCGCACGCTCTCGAAGGTCTCGCGCGACCTGTGCGAGCTGCTGGGCACGAAGCCGGAGGAGCTCGACCGCGTCTTCGCGCACCAGGCGAACGCGCGCATCATCGAGGCGACGGCGCGGCGCATGAAGCTGCCGCTCGAGAAGTTCTGGCTCAACCTCGACACGACGGCCAACACGTCGGCGGCGTCGATTCCGATCTCGCTCGACCAGGCCGTGCGCGCGGGCCAGCTCGTCGACGGCATGAAGATCGTGATGGTCGGCTTCGGCGCGGGGCTGACGTTCGGCGGCACGTACTGCGTGTGGCCGGAACTGTGATTTCAAGGAGAAACGACAATGAAGAAAGTAATGATTACGGGAATCGGGATGGTCACGGCCGTCGGCAACGGCAAGGCCGCGACATGGGAGTCCGTCAAGGCGGGCAAGCCGGGCGTGGGACGGATCACGTCGTTCGATCCGTCGCGCTGCACGTCGCAGGTCGCCGCCGAGGTCAAGGGATTTGACGAGTACGCGCTCGCGTCGGGGCTCATCGACAAGAAGGCGATGCGCCATATGGCGCGCTTCTCGCAGTATGCGGTCGTCTCGGCGAACGAGGCGTGGAAGGACGCGGGCTTCACCGCGGAGAACAGGCCGGACATGGACCGCGTCGGCACCATCCTCGGCGTCGGCATCGGCGGGCTGGAGGTGACGGGCGAATCGTTCAAGACGCTCTTCGAGCGCGGGCCGGATCGCCTCTCGCCGCTGGCGATCCCGGAGCTCATCGCCAACGAGGGCGCGGGCAACATCGCCATCGCGCTCGGCGCGAAGGGGCCGTGCCAGGTCGTGACGACGGCGTGCGCGAGCTCGACCGACGCGCTCGGCGTTGCGCTGGACCTCATCCGCGCGGGCCGTGCCGACGTGGTGATCGCGGGCGGCGCGGAGGCGACGATCATGGAATTCACCATCGGCGGCTTCATGAAGGAGAAGGCGCTGTCGACCAGGTTCAACGACACGCCCGAGCGCGCGTGCCGCCCGTTCAACGTCGACCGCGACGGCTTCGTGATGGGCGAGGGCGCGGCGGTGCTAATCCTCGAGTCGGAAGAGCACGCGCGGGCGCGCGGCGCGCAGGCCTACGCGGAGCTGGCGGGCTACGGCGCGAGCTGCGACGCGTACCACATCACGGCCCCCGACCCGTCGGGCGACGGCGCGGTGAAGGCGATCGAGATCGCGCTGAAGGACGCGGGCGTCACGGACAAGACGACGGTCGACTACATCAACGCGCACGGCACCTCGACGCCGCTCAACGACAAGATGGAGACGACGGCGTTCAAGCGCGTGTTCGGCGAGGAGCAGGCGAAGAAGATCAACATCTCCTCGACCAAGCCGTTCCACGGCCACTGCCTCGGCGCGACGGGCGCCATCGAGGCGGCGCTGACGGCGCTCGCGATCAAGGAGAGCTTCGTGCCCGCGACGCTCAACTACGAGAACCCCGATCCCGAACTCGACCTGAACTACACGCCGAACGTGGGCGTCGCGCGCGACATCCGCGTGGCGGTCAGCTCCTCGCTCGGCTTCGGCGGCCACAACGGCATCCTGGTCTTCAAGAAGGCGTAAGGCGATGGCGATGGAAATTCCGCAGTTCAAGAACGTCTACAACACGCCCGGCATCGAGCTGCTGCCGCACCGCGCGCCGTTCCTCTTCGTCGACACGCTCATCGCCGCCGACGAGACGGGCGCGGTCGGCGAGTACACCTACACGGAAGAGAAGAACGACTTCTTCAAGGGCCACTTCCCCGGCAACCCGATCGTGCCCGGCGTGGTGCTGATCGAGTCGATGGCGCAGGTCGCGGGCGCGGGCATCGTCGCGCGCGGGGCGCTCGCGGCGACGCCCGGCAAGGAGCCCGTCTTCGTGCTCGCGGCCGTCGAAAGCGCGCGCTTCCGCAAGCCGGTGCGGCCGGGCGACAAGATGACGACCGTCGCCGAGAACGTGAAGGTCGGCTCGAAGCTCGGCGTCTTCGCGATGAAGGGCTACGTCAACGGCGAGCTCGTCTGCGACTGCCAGGTCAAGTGCATGCTGGGTGAGAAGTAACGGACTTCGCCGGAACGAGCTGGATCCTCGCGAGCGCGGTCATGCTCGCGCTGTACGACCTCGCGAAGAAGGCGAGCGTCCGCGCGAACGCCGTCCTGCCGGTGCTGCTCGGCTCGTCCGCCTGCGGATGCGCGGCGTATCTGGCCGGGCTGTGCCTGGCCGGCCGCAGCGGCGCGTGGACGGTGCTGACCGGCGAAATCGTCGCGCTCGCGGCGGCGAAGAGCCTCATCGTCGCGACGTCGTGGGTCTTCACCTTCCAGGCGCTGCGCACGCTCCCCATCTCGATCGCGACGCCCATCCGCGCGAGCGCGCCGGCGCTCGTCTTCGTGGCGGCGTTCCTTCTCTACGGCGAGGTGCCGGGCCCCGTGCAGGCCGTCGGGATGCTCGCGGTCTTCGGCGGCTACTTCGTCTTCTCGTGGGCGGGGCGGCACGAGGGAATCGACTTCTTCCGCAACCGCGCCGTCTGGTGCGCGATCGCGGGCGCATGCTGCTCGGCGGTCTCGTCGATCTGGGACAAGTACATCTTTCAGGTGCGCGGCGTCAACGTCGAGGCGGCGCAGCTCGTCTTCCAGGTCGGGCTCGTGGCGATCTACGCGCTGCTCCTCGTCCTCCAGCGCCGCTTTGCGCCGCAGACGTGCCCGCGCTTCACGTGGCGGTGGACGATCCCGCTCGTCGGCGTGCTGCTCGCCGGGGCGGACTGGCTGTATTTCAAGGGGCTCGCGATCCCCGGCGTGCCGATTTCCGTCGCGTCGCTGATGCGGCGCTTTTCGGTGGTCATCACGTTCGTGCTCGGCGCGCGGTTCTTCCACGAGACGAATCTGGCGCGCAAGGCGCTGGCGCTGGCCGTGATCCTCGCCGGCATCGTCCTCCTGTGCCTGTGAGGGCGGCGGCGCAACGCGGGAAACGGCGACGGATGAAGGAGTGAGAACATGCTGGATTTCAGAAACATATCGGTCCACTACGGCCACCAGGACGTGCTGACGAATGTGACGTTCCGCGTCAACAAGGGCGACCGCATCGGCATCGTCGGCCCGAACGGCAGCGGCAAGTCGACGCTCTTCAGGATCGTGCTCGGGGAACTCTCCACCGACACGGGCGAGCTCGTCATCGAAGGGTCGCCGCGCATCGGCTGGACGCGCCAGAACCCGGCGCCGGACACGCCGGACGAGACGCTCCTCGCGTACGCGCTCCGGGGCATCCCGGGCCTCAGCGAGATGGAGGCCGAGATGCAGGCGCTCGAAAGCGACCTCGCGGATCCGGCGAAGATGAAGCGCTACGGCGAGCTCCAGGCGACGTTCGAGCATCTGGGCGGCTACGACATCGAGACGCGCGTGAAGGTGGCGCTGGGCGGCCTCGGCTTTTCGGTGGAGGAGTTTTCCAAGCCGTTCGCGTCGTTCTCGGGCGGCTGGCGGATGCGCGCGGAGCTGTCGCGCGTGCTCGCGTCGAAGCCCGACCTGCTGCTCCTGGACGAGCCGAGCAACTACCTCGACCTGCCGGCCGTCGACTGGCTCCAGAAGTATCTGAAGGCGTACGACGGCACGCTCCTGCTCATCTCGCACGACCGCTACCTGTTGCGGACGCTCACGAGCATCATCGTCGAGGTCGACGCCGGCACGGCGACGCGCTACGAGGGCGGCCTGGACTGGTACCTGACCGAGCGCGAGGTGCGCTACGAGCACCTGAAGGCGGCGAAGGCGAACCAGGACCACCACCGCGAGCAGCTCCAGCGGTTCGTCGACCGCTTCCGCGCGCAGGCGACGAAGGCGTCGCAGGCGCAGAGCCGCCAGAAGATCATCGACAAGATCGACGAGGAGCGGATCGTGCTGCCGAAGCGCTACACGCAGTCGGGGCGGCTGCGGCTGGCCGAGCCGCCCCCCAGCGGCATCGAGATGTTCCGCTGCGAGAAGCTGGGCTTCAGCTACGACGGCGAACGGTTCGTCTTCCGCGGCCTCGACTTCAGCATCTCGCGCGGCGACAAGGTGGCGCTCATCGGCTACAACGGCCTCGGCAAGACGACGCTGATGCGCATTCTCGCGGGCACGCGGCAGCCGACGGAGGGCAAGGCGGTCCTCGGCCACAACGTCGTGCCGGGCTATCTCTCGCAGGAGTTCGCCGAGACGATCCCGCCCGACGTCAGCGTCTACCGCAACGCGAAGAACGCGTGGGACGCGCACGGTGGCGGGCCCGAGAAGGTCTTCCGCAACCAGCTCGGCGCGTTCGGGTTCGACGAGAACGACGTGGAGAAGCCCGCGGGCGTGCTGTCGGGCGGCGAAAAGATCCGCCTCGCGTTCCTGCGCCTCTTCCTGACCGCGCCGAACTTCCTTCTGCTGGACGAGCCGACGACGCACCTCGACCTCGACGGGCGGCGGCTCCTGCAGGACGCGCTGCAGAAGTACAGGGGCACGATCCTCCTCGTCTCGCACGACATCGACTTCGTGCGCGCGACGGCGACGAGCATTCTGGAGATCACGCGCGCGGGCATCCGCTCGTATCCGGGCGGCTACGACTACTACTGCGAGAAGAAGGCGGCCGAGGCGGCGACGGTCGCGCGCCGGGGCGAAGAGGTGCCGCGAAATCCCGCGCCGGGCGCTAGGTCCGCGCCGCGCGACCCGGACGCCGCCGGTCAGACGCTGTCCAAGAAGGAGCTGCGCCAGCAGCGCGCGGCGGAGCGGGCGAAGATCGCGCCGAAGGTGAAGGAGCTGAAGAAGCGCATCGAGACGGCGGAGAAGAAGATCGACGAGCTGCAGGCTGCGCTGGACGCGGCGAGCGCGGAGCTGTTCAACCCCACGCCGGCGACGGATTTTGCGGAGGCGAACCGGACGGTGCGCACGCTCCAGTTCGAGATCGACCGCTACACGGCGGACTGGGAGGCGGCCTCCCTCGAGCTCGAAGAACTCACTGCGGGCTAGCGGCAAAGCGTCTCGGATTCTCGACTTCTCGCGCCCCGTTCAAAATCCCCACTTGCGCGGGGCGGGCGAAATGTGATAAACTATACGACGAACATTCCCAAAAAGGATAGATAAAAATGGCTAATATCAAGGGCGGCCGCGCCGCCAGGAAACGTGACCGTCAGAACGAGAAGGCGCGCAAGCGCAATTCCGTCGCCAAGGCGAAGCTTCACGACGCGCACAAGAAGCTCTTCAAGGCCGCCGACGCCGGCAGCAAGGAAGAGGCCGAGAAGAAGTTCAAGGAATTTGTTTCGGGCCTCGACAAGGCCGCGAAGAAGGGCATCATCTCCAAGAACACGGCCGACCGCAAGAAGTCCCGTGCCCAGCTCAAGCTGAACAAAATGAACGCAGCCGCCGCAGCGGACGCGAAGTAAACCACAAAAGGCTGAACGGGAATGTGACGGCGAAGGGCATCCGGGGACATCACCTTGGGTGCCCTTGCAAATTTCAACTCGAACAATCGGAAAGAAAGGAAAAGAAAAATGGCAAAGAAGACACTCCGTGACGTTGAGATCAAGGGCAAGCGCGTGCTGATGCGCGTCGACTTCAACGTCCCGATGGCGAAGGACGGCTCGGGCAAGATCACCGACGATACGCGTATCGTCGCGGCGCTGCCGTCGATCAAGTATGTTCTCGAACAGGGCGGTTCGCTCGTGCTCATGTCGCACCTCGGCCGTCCGAAGGGCGTCAAGCTCGGCGCGGCGCCGAATCCCGACAACGCGGCGTTCACGCTCAAGCCCGTCGCCGAGGCGCTCGCCGAGAAGCTCGGCCGGCCGGTCACGTTCGTGCCCGACTGCATGGCGGCCGACGCGGTCGTTCAGGCGCTGAAGCCGGGCGAGGTCGCGCTCTTGGAGAACACCCGCTTCTACAAGGCCGAGGACGGCAAGGTCAAGAAGGATGACGAGAAGAAGGGCATCCACCTCACCGACGAGGAGTTCGCGGCGAAGAAGGCCGAGCTCAAGGCGCAGCGCGCCGAGATGGCGAAGAAGCTCGCGAGCTACGGCGATATCTACTGCAACGACGCGTTCGGCACCGCGCACCGCGCGCACGCCTCGACCGCCGTCGTCGCGGACTACCTGCAGCCGGCCGTCTCGGGCTTCCTGATGGAGAAGGAGATCAAGTTCCTCGGCGACGCGGTCGAGAATCCCGTCCGTCCGTTCGTGGCGATCCTCGGCGGCGCGAAGGTCTCCGACAAGCTCGCGGTCGTCAAGAGCCTCCTGAACAAGGTCGACACGCTCATCATCGGCGGCGGCATGGCCTACACCTTCAAGAAGGCGCAGGGCTACAAGGTCGGCGCGTCGCTCTGCGAGGACGACCAGGTGGCGTACTGCAAGGAGATGCTCGACGCGGCGGCCGCGAAGGGTATCAAGATCCTGCTGCCGAGCGACAACGTGATCGCCGACAAGTTCCCGGAGACGAAGGACGCGAGCGACATCACGATGAAGATCAGCGAAGGCGACATCCCGGACGGCTGGATGGGCCTCGACATCGGCCCGAAGTCGATTGCCGCGTTCAGCGAGGCGATCAAGGGCGCGAAGACGGTCGTCTGGAACGGCCCGATGGGCTGCTTCGAGTTCGCGCCGCTCGCGAAGGGCACGTACGGCGTGTGCGAGGCGGTCGCGACCGTCAAGGCGAACGGCGGTGTGTCGATCATCGGCGGCGGCGACTCGGTGAGCGCGGTCAAGAAGTCCGGCAAGGCGGCGGAGATGAGCCACGTCTCGACGGGCGGCGGCGCGAGCCTCGAGTTCCTTGAAGGCAAGGTCCTCCCCGGCGTCGCGGCGCTGAACGACTGACGGAACCGGCGCGGCGGCTCGTCCGCGCAAGGGAAAAGGGGGCGCGGCGAAACTGCCGCGCTCCTTTTTTTGATATACTACACACACGATGGCGTCGGTAACGTTCAAGGATGTGGCGAAGGTCTACCAGCGCGGCGAAACCGCCGCGGTGGAGGGGTTCAGTCTGGAGATCCGCGACGGCGAGTTTCTTGTGCTCGTCGGCCCGTCCGGCTGCGGCAAGTCCACGACGCTGCGCATGGTCGCGGGGCTGGAGACGCCGACGTCCGGCACGATCCGGATCGGCGAGAAGGACGTCACGCACCTGCCGCCGAAGGACCGCGACATCGCGATGGTCTTTCAGAACTACGCGCTCTACCCGCACATGACGGTGCGCGCGAACATGGAGTTCGCGCTGAAGCTGCGCAAGTTCCCGAAGGCGGAGATCGCGCGCCGCGTCGACGCGGCCGCGGCCGCGCTGGGCCTGACGCCGTACCTCAAGCGTCTGCCGAAGGCGCTGTCGGGCGGGCAGCGCCAGCGCGTCGCGCTCGGGCGCGCGATCGTGCGCGAGCCGGCGGTCTTCCTCTTCGACGAGCCGCTGTCGAACCTCGACGCGAAGATGCGCGTCGAGATGCGCGCGGAGATCATCCGCCTCCACCACCGGCTGGGCGCGACGATGATCTACGTGACGCACGACCAGACCGAGGCGATGACGATGGGCGAGCGCATCGTCGTGATGGAGAAGGGGCGGATCCAACAGGTCGCGCCGCCGCTGGAGGTCTACGAGCGGCCGGCGAACCCGTTCGTCGCGGGATTCATCGGCACGCCGCCGATGAACCTCTTTCCGGCGGGGCTGCTCGGCCCCGGGCTCGTCGGCGTGCGTCCGGAGCAGATCCGGCTGGAGGTGGACGCGGGACGCGAGGGGGAACGACCGGAAGACGGGAGACGCGCGGGGCGGCTGGCGGCGACGGTGGATTTTCTCGAACCGCTCGGCTCGGAGACGCTCGTGCACGTCGTGGTGGACGGGACGGATTTCCACGCGGTCGTGCGCGTGCCGGGCTTCTCGCCGCTCGCGCCGGGCGCGCGCGTCGTCCTCCGCCCCGACCTGTCGCGCGCGGTCGAATTTGCGGCCGGTGGCTGATGCGGTCGGCAGATGATCGCCCACGACGAGTTGAGGGGGAGACGGGAGAAATGACAGACCTTGCGGAAAAGACGAAGACGGTCGGCGAAAGAGTCGTGTTCCTGGACTGGCTGCGGATCATCGCCTGTTTCATGGTCATGGTCATCCATTCCTGCGAACCTTTCTATCTTGGCGGCGCGGCGCCGAACGTGACATTCATCGCGAACAGGTGGGATGCCTTCTGGGTGTCGCTCGTCGAAAGCGTCTGCCGCGTGTGCGTACCGCTGTTCGTGATGGCGTCCGGCTACCTCCTGTTCCCGCTGAAGCGGCCGACCGGCGAGTTCTTCCGGCGGCGTCTCGGGCGCATCGTCGTGCCGTTCCTTGTCTGGTCGTGCGCGTACATCGGATGTTTCGGCGACAGCTGGGGCAAGGCGTGCTTCAACTTTCCGGACGCCGGCGGCCACCTCTGGTTCGTGCCGATGCTGCTCGGCCTCTATCTGCTGATGCCGCTTCTGTCGCCCTGGGCCGAAAAGGTGCGGGAATGCGAACTGCGCGGCTGGCTGATCCTCTGGCTGTTCACGACGCTGTTCCCGTACCTGCGCCGCGTCTGGTCGGCGCTTTACGGCGCGCCTTCGTTCGGCGCCGTGCCGTATCTCTACGGGGAATGCCCCTGGAACATGTTCGGCATGTTCCATCCTGTGAGCGGCTTCATCGGCTACCTGCTGCTCGGCTTCTGGTTCAGGCGGTTCGCGCCGGAACTTTCCTGGCGGCGCACGCTCGCCGTGGCGGTTCCGCTGTGGCTGGCCGGGGCGGCGATCATCGGCGGCGGATTCTATTTCCGGATCCCCGAATTTCCGTGCGCCCGGCCGTATGCGTTCGCGGTCGATCTGGAGATGAGCATCGAATACTGCTCACTCGGCGTGGCGCTCACGGTGATCGCGGCGTTCCTGCTGATTCGGAAGATCAAGGCGGATGGCGCGTTCTACCGGCGCGTTGTGCGCCCGCTCGCCGAGGCGAGCTACGGCACCTATCTTCTGCACATGTTCGTGCTGCTGCCGGTGTTCGCCGCGCTGCATGCTGGCTGCGGCACCCCCGTGACGATCTTCGCGACGGCTGCGGCGACCTATGCCCTCGCCTCCACCGCGGGCGTTTTGCTCCGCCGCGTACCGTTCGTCGGGCGGTTCATCGTCGGCTGACGGCGCGGCGCGCGTGGCGCGAAGGGACGTTTCTTCATTTTCCCTGTTGACTTGGAGTGAACTCAAAGTAGTATAATAGGCGGCATGAAGCAGATTTTCAAGAAGGAAAACGAGACCCGGAAAGGAAAAGAAAAATGAACAGAAAAGAATTCATCAGGGGACTGGGAGCGGCGGCCTGTGCGCCGGCGCTCGCGCTCGCCGCCGGCTGCGAGGAGACCGGCAAGGGAGAGGCGGCGGCCGAAAAGGGGAATCCGACCTTTCTTCAGCTGGCGAAGGACAGGTTTTCCGTCCGCTACTACGCGAAGACGCCTGTCGAGCAGGAGAAGATCGACGCCATTCTCGAAGCCGCGCGCGTTGCGCCGACGGCCAAGAATCTGCAGCCGTTCCAGATCTACGTGCTGAAGAGCGAGGAGGCGATTGCGAAGATCAACAAGCTCTCGCGGTGCGCGTACGAGGCGCCTGTCGTTTTCCTCGTGTGCTGCGACAGGTCGAAGGCGTGGACGAGCCCGTTCGACGCCACTGACAGTTCCGGCGTCATGGACACCTCGATTGTCGGCACGCACATGATGCTGGAGGCGACGGCGCAGGGGCTGGGCTCGTGCTGGGTGAAGTTCTTCAATCCTCAGGAAGTCGCCGCGGCGTTTGACATCCCGGACAATCTCACGCCCTCCTTCCTTCTCGACGTCGGCTATCCGCTGAAGGGTACCGCGCCGAACAAGATGCATTTCGAGCGGCGCGCGGTCAAGGATTTCGCGGTGTACAAATGAACGGGGCGCCTAAAGTCGCCGAGACTGCACTTCGCGTTATTTGCGGCTGAAAACAGAAGGGGGCGGACAATGGGCAAACTCGTCATGGGAGGAATTGCAATGGCAAGTGCGATTATGGCAAATGCGGCGGAACTCACCGCCAAGGAAACGGCGATCGTCGCTATCGGCGCGGGAACGGCGCGCGGCGAGCAGGACAAGCTCGGCGCGGCGTTCAAGGCGGGATTCGACGCGGGGCTCACGCTCAACGAGGCGAAGGAACTTGTCGGACAGCTCTACGCCTACTGCGGCTTTCCGCGCGCCTTGAACGCGGCGGCGACGCTGATGAAGGTCGCGGACGAAGTGAAGCCGGCGGAAGGTTCCGCGGCGGATCTGCCGCGCGGCTCGCTCGGCGACAAAGCGCTGGAGATCGGCACGGCCAACCAGACGCAGCTCTGCGGCGGACCGGTCAAGGGCGCGCTCTTCGACTTCCATCCGCAGCTCGACGAATACCTGAAGACTCATCTCTTCGGCGACATCTTCGCGCGATCCAACGTCGACTGGCGCACGCGCGAGATTGTCACCATCGCCGCGCTCGCGGCACGCCCCGAGACGGCGCCGCAGATGAAGGCGCACATCGCCATCGGCAAGTTGAATGGCATAACCGACGCGCAGGCGGAGGCGATCCTGCACCGTGTGCAGCGTCCGTGCGATCCCGCGAATCTGCCCGCCGACTGGTCGCCGATTCCCGTGGGCGAACCGAACACGGCGTATGCGCAATACTTCATCGGCAACAGCTACCTTCACAAGCTGACGCTCGACCAGGTGCCGGCGTTCGGTGTGACGTTCGAGCCCGGCTGCCGCAACAACTGGCACATCCACCACGCGAAGACGGGCGGCGGGCAGATGCTCATCGTCACGGCGGGCGAAGGCTACTATCAGGAATGGGGCCGGCCCGCGCGCCGCATCCGGAAAGGCGACACGGTGAACATTCCCGCGAACGTCAAGCACTGGCACGGTGCCGCGCCGGACGGCTGGTTCCAGCATATCGCGCTCGAAGTGCCCGGTACGGAACAGTCGAACGAATGGTGCGAGAGCGTGGACGACGCCGCCTACGCCGAAGCGACGAAGTAATGTTTGGGGGCCGCACAGAACGCAAAGGCTTGAGAACGACTCCGCGTCTCTGCGCGAGTCGAAAGGCCGTGATGTTCGACGTGACCTTCACGAGGCGGCGGTGATTTCATGGCCGGCCGTGCGCAAGGCGGCAAGCGCGCGGTCGAAGTGGACGCTTTTCGTGAGAATGTAGTCGGTGTTGAAGGTGGACACGGCGAAGATGCCGATCTTCTCCTCGGCGAGGACCGCCGACAGCCGCGCGAGAATGCCGGTGAGCGCGAAGTCGAGCGTGCCCTTGACGCGGAACGCGCGCCATCCGTCGTCGCGGTCGGTCGTGTTCGGCGGGACGCGCGCGGTCGGACACACGAGTGATTTTTCCTCGTCCGTCGCGCCCGTGAACACGAACGGCGCCGAGATGTCGACGCATGAGTAGTCCGCCACCTTGCAGACGGAGAATTCGCCTTTGATTGTTTCCAGCTTCATGATGATGTCCGATGTTCTTTCGTCGTGAGCACGGCTCGATTCATGCGAACATTATACTACAAGTGCCCCTGCCAACGCAAGGCGGCGCGGTCGCGTTGTCGAAGCGCCACACAGGCGCGCTTATATGTGATATAATATTTCACAGGATGATCAACTCCACAACTGAGGAGATTTACATGGACGTTCTCAAGATCATGGCCGTTTTCGGCGTGTGCCTTGCCGTGATTGTCGGCGAGGGAATTGACGAGTCTGTGGCGGAATTTAAAACGGAGGAGAACAACATGAACAAGACAGTCTATTCGTTCACGGTCAAGAATCGCGAAGGCGGTGAAGTGTCGCTTGAGACGTACAGGGGCAAGGTGCTCCTTATCGTCAACACGGCGACCGGCTGCGGTTTCACGCCGCAGTACGAGGGGCTTGAGAGGCTCTACGCCGCGTACCACGACAAGGGGCTGGAGATTCTCGACTTCCCGTGCAATCAGTTCGGGCATCAGGCGCCCGGCAGCGATGACGAGATTCACCGGTTCTGCACGCTCAAGTACAATACGACGTTCGATCAGCTGGCGAAGATCGAGGTGAACGGCGCGAACGCCGAGCCGCTCTTCAAATTCCTCAAGGAGCAGAAGCCGGCGGACGACGATCCCGCGGAAGAGACCGCCGCGCTGCGCGCGCTCCTGCGGCAGTACAACCTGACCGGCGCGGAAGCACCCGGCGACATCGAGTGGAACTTCACCAAGTTTCTTGTGGATCGCAACGGGAACGTCGTCAAGCGCAGCGGCCCCAAGACGACGCCCGCCGCGCTCGCCGCCAGCCTTGAGGCGCTCCTGTCGGAAAAGTAGGCCGGAGCAGGCGTCGGCGCGGCTTGTGGGTGCGCCCCGCCAAGATGTTCTTCGAGACCGTTGAACGCGATGGGAAGCTGATGAAGCGGTTCGAGCCACTATGAAGCATTGCTTTTCAATCGTCCTCCTACGTCCTGAAATCCCGCACAATACAGGGGCGATAGGCCGACTCTGCGTGGGGCTGGGCGTGCCGCTTCATCTCGTAAGACCCCTCGGCTTCGCCCTCGACGACCGCTACGTCGCCCGCGCAGGTCTCGACTACTGGCCGCATCTCGACGTCGTGCTTCACGACACTTGGGATGAGTATCTTGCGGCGGCAAAGCCCAAGCGACTCTTCTTTCTCTCGACGCACGGAGAGAAGTCACTATACGAATGCCGTTTTTCCGAAGGCGACGCGCTTGTGTTCGGAAATGAGTCGTCAGGACTGCCAAAGGACTTCTACGACCGCTACAAAGAATCGCTATTCAAGATCCCCATGCCCGGCGAACATGCGCGAAGCATCAACCTTGCAAACGCTGTCTCCATTGCCGCGTACGAGTGCTACCGGCAACTAACCAATTGCCCCCTTGCGCAAAGCAACAGCATATGATACAATATGCATACTTTAAATGAGCATATTGGAGTGAAAAGATGACTGCCACAATGCTAGACTTCAGAAGACGCATGCCCGAAATCCAAGGCGCGATCTCTCGGCGCGAGCGCGTAACTGTATCTTCACACGGACGGCCCTGGGCAATAATGGTCGCATGGGAAGACGCGAAGCCGAACACGCCGTCCGCAAGGGATTGCGCAGCTGCCGGAATGTGGGCGGACCGCGACGATCTTACGTCGCCGACCGAGTATGTCCGCAATCTCCGTGCGCGGCGGAGGTTCGTATGATCTTCGACACCGACGTGATGATATGGGCTTTTCGCGGCAACGGAAAGGCACTTGATGCGATAGACGAAGCGACAACGCGCTCTATTTCCTCCGTCACATACATGGAGCTTCTGCAAGGCGTCAGGAACAAGGCGGAAATGCTTTCAATGAAGCGCTTCCTTTCGACACTCGGCTTCGCTACATTGCCCGTGACGGCGGAAATCTCAACCCGCGCGATTTCCATAATGGAGTCCACGGCGCTGAAAAGCGACCTCGGCGTATGCGACGCGCTGATCTTCGCCACAGCTCTTGAAAACGGCGACACGCTTCTTAGCGGAAACGCAAAGCACTTCAAGGAAGTCCCGCTCTTGGATGCGAGGGCTTTCCGTGCATAACGAAGAACTATGCAATGAAAACTAACTTTAAGGATGATTGAAAAAAGGTTTGGCCTATGAAGAAGAGTAATGAGCTGGATGTGCGTGGAACGCTTGTGCGCGTGATTAAGATTGGCGGTAATGATTATGTCTGCCTTACCGACATGGCGAAGCTGAAGTCGGAAGACGCGCAACAGACGATAAGTAACTGGATGCGTAACCGTATGACACTTGAGTATCTTGGCCTGTGGGAAGAGCTTTATAACCCAGATTTTAAACCCCTCGGATTCGAGGGGTTTAGAAAAGAAGTAGGACTAAACCATTTCACAATGAGCCCAAGCAAGTGGATAGAAGGAGTGAACGCCATTGGTATAGTGGCGCAGTCCGGTCGCTATGGCGGAACATACGCCCGAAATGACATCGCATTCAAGTTTGCTGCTTGGCTATCTGTTGAATTTGAGTTATACCTTGTAAAGGAATTCCAGCGGCTTAAGGCGAAGGAACAGGAGCTGATTGGTTGGTCGGCTAAGCGGGAACTGGCGAAGATCAACTACCGAATCCACACGGACGCGATACAGCAGAATCTGATACCCGCCACAGTCACGCGCTCACAGATGAACATCATCTACGCGAGTGAAGCAGATGTTCTCAATGTCGCGCTTTTTGGCATGACACACCAGCAATGGCAGGCGGCGAACCCGACGCTCAAAGGCAATCAGCGCGACTACGCCACCGTCAACCAGCTTATCTGCATCTCCAACATGGAGAATATCAACGCCGTCATGATCAACGATGGTATTCCCCAGCCGCAGCGGTTGAAGAAACTCAACGAAATCGCCATCCAGCAAATGCGCATCCTCTCCGAAGTCGAGGGAAGAAAGCTCCTAAAGTGATAGATGGCACTTGACAGAAATATGGGATGGTATGGAAAAGATTGACGAATGCGATTGTAAGGTGAAACGCACTTGGCTTGTCTGGACTGTTGACTGCCTATGTGGTGCGCTGTTGATCGGAATTACTGTCTGGGTGGCGTGTTGCTACACCACGCTGCCCGACAGGATTCCCACCCACTTTGGTGCGGATGGCGTCATTGACGGATATAGCGACAAGAACATGATTTGGGGCTTGCTGGCCGTCATGTGGGTTCCCATTATTGTGATGTCGGTTACAGAGCTGTTTCCAAGATTCTGGAATGTCCCTTTCAAGGTTACGAAGGAAAACCATAGCCGAATGATGACTCTGGCATGGCATTTAATAAGCACTACCAAGCTGCTTGTTGCGAGTTTGTTTGCGTATTTGGTTGTCATGTGTATGCGGGGAGAAAACCTGTTGGCATATTTTACGCCAATGGTCTTGACTGCATTTGGTGCAAATTCCTTGTACTGGGTGATCCGGCTTTTCCAGAACCGATAATATTGCGATGATGATTTTTCAACAAAAAAGGAAAACAAAAATGATCGACAGCAAACCATTCGCGATGTCCTTCAAAACCGGCATCAGCGATATGGAGATACGGTTGGCAACAGAGGCGGATTTACCGGCGCACGGGGCTTTGGGTCGGCATGGCGCTCAGCGTGCGGCGATGTCGAACCTGACAAGACGGCACAACATTACTCCAACAAGAGGTTTGCCATGAAAAATATT
>Ga0256405_10006660_pt1 | contig 18215 bp, 16 predicted proteins | sample RumenRJG_02DNA_FD_189096 | JGI IMG/M metagenome (GOLD analysis project Ga0256405, IMG submission 189096) | Bovine rumen microbial communities from Lethbridge, Alberta, Canada - RJG_02 | ecosystem: Host-associated > Mammals > Digestive system > Stomach > Rumen | place: Canada: Alberta... | reverse complement strand
CTTGGAAATACATTTCATGTTCCTTGATGATACTGTCAACAGGTTTGATAAACTGTTTGAATAAATCTCTTGCATGATCAACAGCTTCATCAGTTATCACCCACGCTTCTTTTTCTGGAGGCCATGCATCATCATATTCCTTCTTCCCATGTCCAAAGATAGGATTACTCTGGTTGCCATGAATATGAAGAATATTAGTCTGAGGAACGCCGTATATTTTTTCTAATGTTTCAGTGTAATTGAATGTCAGGAAAAAATCCTTAGGGTTAATATCATAGAAGGGTTTCACCTTATCGAGCGATATCTCTGCAACCCAATCGGAGAAAGCATCAGCAAGACGTTCTCTGATATTCGATGCATTCCAATGCATGACATCCTGTTGCATACGTGCCTCACGTTCCAATTCTACATCTTCCCCAGCACTGTCTTCAGCATCTTCAAAAATCTCCTTGCCTGTAATGAGTCCCAAAGCGGTCTCAAATTCACGCCATAAATCTGCCTCAGTGCAACCATATAGTTCCTCCAGCTTTATGACAAGGTCATCATACTCCTTGCTTTCATTCATAAAATTCCGGAAATCCGAATAGCGAGACTCTATTTCATGTGCTATATCAAAACCGTTGCCTAAAAAATATAATGTCTTCATTTCTTCGTCATATCGTCACGACCAATTCTTAGTCCCTTCTATCATTTCGTCGGTCTACCCTCTCCCTCTAGCACTTCAGTTCCCCTCTTAAACACAAAGGGGGCATAGCCTCTTCAGCCATACCCCTTCAACAATCTCATTTAATCACCCTTAATTCCGTTTCATCCCTCTCATCCGTATTCGAGCAAAATAATTCTCAAATTCTCTGATTCTTGATATGAACCATTCACCTTTCACACATATCTTCCCCTTGACTCAGATGAGTGAGCCAAAGAATAAAATCCGCAAAGTGAATAGTTGTCAAATTACCACCTCTACACAAGGACTATGGCCCGTAGGGATATTGAAATTTCAAACCTTTTCAGTTGCAAAGATACGATTAAACGAGTAAAATAAAAAATAAATACCAATTTATTTTCGAGTAAAAGTATCTTCGACAAGCCAGTAATATATAATTAAGCAGTATACCACCCCACCCTAACCTTATATATAATACACGCGCGCACCCACTCCTTTCGGTTAATCCGCCCGGGATTAACATAAATGGTAAAGTGAAATGATATATCGGTTAATCCCCGGAGGATTAACTGAAACATAAAAAAGCACAACAACGTAAACAATGAAAATAGCAGTAGCAGGAACTGGCTATGTTGGCATGAGCATAGCCACGCTTTTAGCGCAACACAATCATGTGATAGCAGTGGATGTAATCCCTGAGAAGGTGGAGAAGATCAATAATAAGATTTCCCCCATCCAAGATGATTATATCGAAAAATATCTGGCCGAGAAGCAGCTCGACCTCACAGCCACGCTCGATGGTGCAGCAGCCTACAAGGATGCTGACTTTGTAGTTATTGCGGCCCCAACCAATTATGACCCTCAGAAGAATTTCTTCGATACACATCATATCGAGGATGTCATCGACTTGGTTCTGAGCGTGAATCCTGATGCAGTAATGGTGATTAAATCTACCATTCCTGTAGGATATTGCCGTTCTTTGTATGTCAAGTACGCCTTGAAGTTTTTGACAGATCCAGTTTTGAAGGGCAAAAAATTCAACCTGCTGTTCTCTCCCGAGTTCCTCCGCGAGAGCAAGGCACTGTACGACAACCTGTATCCTAGTCGTATCATCGTGGGATATCCAAAGATACTGCCTGCTGACCGATACAAGAAATGGGATGAGGAGAATGCTGCTATTACAGCAATAGGCAATCCTGAGGCTGAAGAAAAGGCAAAAAACTTTGCTGCACTGTTGCATGAAGGAGCTATCAAAGAGAATATTGATACGCTCCTCATGGGCATGACCGAGGCAGAAGCCGTAAAACTGTTTGCTAATACATACTTGGCTCTCCGTGTAAGCTATTTCAACGAGCTCGATACCTATGCTGAGGTCAAGGGTCTCGACTCCCAAGCTATTATCTCTGGCGTGGGTCTTGATCCCCGTATCGGTACACACTATAACAACCCCAGCTTTGGCTATGGTGGCTACTGTCTGCCTAAAGACACCAAGCAACTGTTAGCCAACTATGCAGACGTGCCACAGACCATGATGACAGCCATCGTAGAGAGCAACCGTACTCGTAAGGACTTCATTGCAGATGAGGTGTTACGCAAGGCAGGTTATTATACAGCCAACAGCGACTGGAACAAAAGCGCAGAGAAAGAAGTCACTATCGGTGTCTTCCGTTTGACGATGAAGAGTAACTCCGACAATTTCCGCCAGAGTGCCATTCAAGGCATTATGAAACGCGTGAAGGCGAAGGGTGCGAATATTATCATCTATGAGCCTACACTCAAAGATGGCGATACCTTCTTTGGTTCGAAAGTCGTGAATAACCTTGATACCTTCAAGAATGAATCCGATGCTATCATAGCCAACCGCTATGATGCATCATTGGATGATGTAAAAGATAAAGTATATACAAGAGATATTTTTAAGAGAGATTAGAGAAACAGAGGGACAGAAACCAGTTTCAAAACCTTTGGACTCAAATTAAGGATTATGAATTCAGCAGTTGGGGTGAGTACCTTCGAAAGGGCTTTCTTCAGATGACCAGGTTATGTCGCTGATAAAAAGAAAAGACTGGTGCAACGAAAATCAGTGCATTCAAGCAATAGCCTGATGATATAAAAAAATGAATTGAATGGCAGGAGAATCTCACTGTGTCAATTAGAAATATTGATAGGAATAGGGAAAAGTATGATATATCGATTGAAATGAAACAGATACTGTCCCTCTGTTCTACTGCCAGTCAGAACAGATAATTATATTTTTAAAATAACAAGACAAATGATTAACGTTGGAATTATTGGATGTGGCTTCGTAGGCGGAGCCCTTAAAGATTGGTTGGAGCATAACAATCCAGAGTGCAAACTGTTCATCAGCGACCCTCCCAAGGGGTACAACGATGACCTGAGTAACATCGACATTGCATTCCTGCAGATCCATGTGCCTACCGAGGATGACGGCACGCAGGACCTCACACTGATGAAGGAACTGATTACGAACCTTCCTGATGTGCCCGTGTTCGTGCGCACCACCATCCTTCCTGGCACCAGTGAGCGCCTCTCTAAGGAGACCGGCCATCAGGTGTGCTATATGCCTGAGTTCCTCACCGAGCGTACCTTCCTGGAGGACTTCCGCAAGCAGACGATGGTGTTTACTGGCGCTCACGAACTGCTTACTAAGATTTTCGTGGGTAAGAAGTTTACAGTGATGACGCCGCTGGAGGCGGAGCTGACTAAGTACATGCACAACGTGTTTGGTGCTTATAAGGTAACATACTTCAATGCTTGCCGTGAGTATTGTGAGCAGATGGGTGGAGACTGGCGCAAAGTGCATACTGGTATGCTCCTTTCTGGCTACATCAACGACACCCACACCTACGTACCAGGTCCTGATGGAAAGTTCGGCTATGGTGGTAAGTGCTTCCCCAAGGATGTAAATGCCTTTGCTAAGATGACTGCTGGTACACCTCTTGGAACACTTCTGGAGCACCTCCACGAGCTGAATGTTCATTTCCGTGGATTTGAGGAGCACATTTAAAAATAAGGATTTCTGGCAGCACAGGTGGAACAACGGTTCGCAGTTCAATACTGCCTGCCAGAACAAATAAGCTATCTTCGGTTTTTACGCGAGACTGTGGCAGCGAAGGGGAAAGAAGGTCTACTGTGAGCTAAAAACAACAGACCTTTGGCCTATTGCAAGAAAAAGTGATTTTAGGAATAATCATATTCATGCCGACAATATCGCTCATGGGTGGAATAACATTAATCGTAACCCACCATATGAACGTAAGGTGATATCAATATAAAGAGGTACCTTTGCCTCCGTTTAAACTATTACAGTAATGGAGACAAAGGAATATTTTGAGAAAGTGATGCCGGATTTTAACCAGCATCGAAACGGACGCAGCCTCCACAAGTATTGCCAGGATGAAGGCATCGATTACAAATGGCTGCAGGAATACAAGAGGACATATCCCAATGAGACAAAGCCAGTCCAGGAATCGAAACCAGAACCTCAGTCTTTCATCCCCCTGGTCATCGAAGAGGAGAAGACTCAACCCAAGCCCGTCTGGCAGGTATCTCACCTCCGGCTTGAGAGCCCAGACGGTGGTTTCATTGACATCAACAGTAATAACCTGGCAGCTGTGACGAGCCTGCTTCAGAGTCTTTCATCGCCATGCTAAACTTCAAGAGTAATATTACTTATTATCTGAGCTCGACACCTACAGACATGAGAAAGAGTCGTGAGGGACTGGCTGGGGTTGTTCGTGAGACGATGCAGCGTGATCCATACACTTATGGTGATGCGTTCATATTCTATTCGAAGGATCTGAAGAAGGTAAAGATCCTGCACTATGACATAAACGGATTCTTGATATATGCGAAGTGGTTTGATGACGGACGTTTTCTGAGTCCCTATTTCAGGGAAGCCCGCAGATGCCATAGGATAAGCCGTGAGCTGCTGATACTCTTTCTTTCGACATCAGTCCAGACACGTATCACCATAAATGACGAAGATGGAAAAGAAGCGTGAGTATAGGGGATGCATACGTCCAGTCCGTAGAGCAAGATAGGGAGGAATGGACAAAGGAAGCTCGTGTTGGCTATATTTCTCTTGAAGACCATTTCTCTGATCTGGAAGATCTCCGAAAGGAGAATGAGAAGGAGAAATCCCAACTTCGTTCAGAGCGTGATGAAGAGCACAGATTGCGCATGGCTGCGGAGGTGAGAATCAAGGAACTGGAAGAGGCTGCCTTAAAAAGTGAAGATGCCCATAAGGAGGAACTTGCCAAATATAATGAGGTACAGGAGATGGCGGATAAGGCCAAGGCGAATGAAATAGATATGATGTCCATCGTCAAGGTCATCCAGAACCGTCTTTTCAATCATAACAGCGACAGGATGCGCTTCCTGAACAGCCAACTTGATATAGATGACGAGACTGTAAGGGAACAGAGCTTTGAAGCTATTATTCAGGCTATATCTGAAGATGCGGATAAGGAACTGAATGGCAATGTCGATAGTGCAGACAAAGCTGAAGGAGAAGGTAATACAGAGAATAGTAATAAAGCTCCCAAGTTTTTCCATTAACCTGAGTGAGGAGAATGTCATCAGGATGCTTGAGAGCATGAAATGCCACCTTCCCCAGTCAACGCTGAACAAATACATCCATCAGATTATGGACTACCTCAGGGTGCGGTTGGAAGCACTGATGCTGGAAGTGATGAGAAGCTGCAGCTTTGTGCAGAACGACGAAACCCGCATACTGGTACGTAGCCGCAAGAGTAATGAGGATAATTTCAAGTACAATACGGAGTATATCCATGCCGCCTTGTCACTGGAGAAGAAATTGGTTGTAATCCGTTTTTCGTCACATTGCTATGGGTAGGAGGTGTTGGCTAAACTCTGGAAGTCATGATGCAGCTCAGAATATTGCCTTCATGTACTCTCTGTATGAGAGCTGCAAGATGAACGATATTGATTTTGGTGAGTATGTTGAAGATATACTGCCCCGTATGATGAATGGCGATGATGACTACAGGTCAATGATCCCGTGTTATTATACACCTGGTAAGAAGCAGGAAAAAAAGGTCGCTTGATACTATCAAGTGGCGCAAAGTACAATCAGATAAATTTTTCAAAAAATCATGTTAGCGGTAATGCCCGTAAAATCGGGGTTACGGTCATATGGTGGTTTACCTTTCATCCTATGGTTTTCAACTCATTTCAATTTCTCTGGCTTTTCCCTATTATTTTTGTGGTATATAATGTATTCGTGAATAGGGTTGTGGGGGGCAAATTTTCTAATTATGTCCTTATACTCATATCATACCTTCTATACCTGCAGTATAATCCCTGGTATGCTTTCTTCCTGTTATATGTGACAGCAATCACATTTGCAGGAGCGTTGTATATAGGTGAAAATAAAGAGAATCGTAAACGGAAAGCGTTTTTTTTAGTTATTTTGACTCTATTGCCTCTTTTGGTTTTCAAGTATTATAACTTTGTAAACGATTCTATCTCAGATGTATGCAATATTCTGGGGGTTACGAATACACTCCCTGGTTTGAATTGGGCTATTCCTGTTGGTATATCCTTTTTTTCTTTTCAGGCACTTGGTTATTTTTTTGATGTATATCACAAAAGGATAGAACCTGAAAGAAATTGGTGGGATTATATGTTGTTTGTTTCTTTTTTCCCCCAGCTTTTATCTGGGCCCATCAGTAAAGCACAAGATCTACTACCACAGATTAAAACTACACGGTCTTTCGATTATTATAAATCAGTACAAGCACTTAAATGGCTGCTTTGGGGAATGTTTATAAAGGTTGTTATGGCAGACCGTCTGGGGATCTATGTTGATACTATCTTCGCTAACTACAATAAGTATTCTGGGCTAACCTGTTTCTTTGCTAGCATCTGTTATTCCTTCCAGATATATGGAGATTTTGCTGGTTATTCGTTAATGGCGATGGGAACTGCAAGGTTATTAGGCTTCGATTTGATAAATAACTTCAATCGTCCATATCTTGCCACCAGCGTTACTGATTTTTGGAAACGTTGGCATATATCTTTAACTAAATGGCTTACAATGCACGTCTATATAGCCATGGGGGGAAATCGTTGCTCTAGGTTGAGACAGTATTGGAATATCATGGTTACTTTCCTTGTAAGTGGCGTATGGCACGGAGCTAACTGGACTTTCATTGTGTGGGGTGGAATTCACGGTTTGTTCCAAATCTTGGAGAAAGCTATCGGACTCCAGAAGAGTGAAGGGGCATGGTATGTGAAACTACCGCGTGTAATCGTAACATTCCTTATTGTCAACTTCGCTTGGATCCTTTTTCGGTCACCAAATATAGCCTTTGCTTACAACTACCTTGCGCACATCTTTACAGAGCATACGCTATCTTTAGAAATGAAGTTTGGAATAACACCTGTTTTATTCTTCTTGCCAATACTCGTGGTTATAGGCAGGGACACTGCTGAAGAATACTGTCATAAGGTAAGTTTTTTATCTAATAGGCATCCAATAGTAAGATGGTGTACCTATATTGTATTAGTTCTTTCCATCCTTGCTATAGGTGTGCTTGATTCAGGTCAATTTATCTATGTGAGTTTCTAGTCATATGAAGAGATTTGTTTTACGCACAATTATACTATTTGTTATCATCGTCTTTATTGACCTATCATTCGGGTGCATAATGGATTATTTACGTATCCATGCCAAAGGAGGAGAAACAGCAAGAACTGAATATATCTGTAATAAGACAAATGAGGATATTTTAATAATGGGCTCATCTAGAGCAGTCCATCACTATATTCCATCTATCCTAGCGGACAGTCTTGGCTTAACTTGTTACAATTGTGGATATGATGGATGTGGGATTGTTCTTGCAACTTGCCAACTCCAAATGATACTCAAGCATTATAAACCTAAATATATTCTTTATGAATTAACACCAACCTTCGATTTTGTAGCAGGTGATAATCTCAAATACATAAGGACAATGCGGCCATATTTCTTTCAAGGAGGTATAGAGGCAGTTGTTGATGTCTTGGATAAAACAGAGAATTGGAAGTGTCTTTCTTCTTTTTATCGTTACAACTCCAGTTTTTATAGGGTTATTCACGATAGCAAAATGCAAATTAACGATGATGTTAATTATGGATACAAAGGGATGAATATAATAAGCAAAGACGAGCCTTCGAAAAACATGGATTATACTGATGCTCGACCTCAAGACTCCGTAAAAATAAACTTACTTCATGCCCTAATTCAGACATGCGAACTAAATAATATCCAGCTTTTCTTCGTAGTTTCTCCGCTTTATACAGGTGATTCAACAGCTCAGGTATTTGACCCAATCTTCAAGCAGATACAAGCAAATAATGTGAGTATACTTGATCATTCATGTGATAAAAGATTCTGTAAGATTAGAAAATACTTTGCAGACTCCTGTCATCTAACTCACGAAGGTGCAAGTGAATATTCGAAGGTCATCGCGTCAGAGTTGATGTGGCTTCTTGAGAGATGAAGTATGAAGAAGGATTGTGCTTACATTGTTGATAACAATTTCTTAATGAAATAAAATGTCAGATAAAACCTCAAATAATAAAAGGATAGCAAAAAATACGCTTGTACTTTATTTCCGTATGATATTCCTAATGGTCATTTCACTTTACACTAGTAGGGTGATTCTAGATGCTTTGGGTGTAGAGGATTATGGTATATATAATGTTGTAGGAGGTTTCGTTGCATTATTTGGACTAATAAGTGCAGCTCTAACAAGTGCCTGCTCAAGATTCCTCAATTTTGAGATGGGTAAAGGGGATGTCCAAAAGCAGAATGTGGTATTCTCTACAGCATTAACCATCCAATGGACATTAGCAATTATTGTATTTGTAATAGCAGAAGCTATAGGTGTATGGTATGTTAATAATGTAATGGTAATACCTGTAGAAAGATTAACTGCAGCTAACTGGTGTTTCCAATTTTCTGTGTTTAATTTCTGTATGAATATAGTTACTGTTCCATATAATGCCTCGATTATTGCACACGAGAAAATGAAAACATTTGCTTATGTCAGCCTATATGAAGGGGTCTCGAAGCTTATAGTATCTTTTCTTGTGTATTATGAACCATTTGACCGTCTTGTGTTTTATGCCTTAATGTTATTGATAATACAATTTACAGTACGCTATACTTATCAGGTCTATTGTCGAAAGCATTTTGAGGAATGTCACTATAAAAGGGTATTTGATAAGCCCTTATTAAGGAATATGTTATCATATTCGCTTTGGCATTTAGCTGGTAATGGCGCTCCATTACTAAAGAATCAAGGAGTCAATATGGTTTTGAACCTTTTCTATGGTCCAACAGTTAATGCAGCAAGAGGTATAGCAAACCAAGTAGAAGGTGCTGTTCATCAATTCTCTTCTAACTTTATGATAGCAATCAATCCCCAGATAACACAGTCGTATGCGTCGGGAAATATGCCTTATATGTTTGAACTTGTAGAAAAAGGAACACGTTTTTCCTTTTATTTGCTTTTTGTAATAACCCTGCCATTATTATCCTATACAGATACAATTCTGCATATTTGGTTAAAAGAAGTACCTGATTATACATTAATATTCACACAACTAACATTAATAATGATGTTAGTTAGAGCCCTTTCAAGACCCATGATAATTGCACAAAATGCAACAGGTAACGTCAGGAATTTCCAGTTGACAATAGGTTTCATAATAATGCTTAACCTCCCTTTAAGTTATATGTTTCTGAAGTTGGGCTTTGGTGCTGAAATCGTTGTTATTATTGCTCTTATTATTGAGATTATTGCTCTGTTCGTAAGAATATTCATGCTTAAAAGCACAATTCCGCAATTCGAACCTTTAAGATTCATTACACGAATCCTCTGGAATTGTTGTAAAGTAGCTTTCATTCCAACGTTGTTGATGTTCATATTATCAATGTTTATAAGACATACAATCGTTATCGATTTTTTGTTCATAATATTATGCTTTTTCCTTTGCTTAACTTCTGTTATTGGTTTAGGATGTACAAGAACTGAAAGAATATATATAGTAAATAAAACTCGCGCGATTTTAAATAAATTAAGAAAATGATTGTAGGTATATGTGGTTATGGCAATTCTGGCGCAAGCGCTGTAATTGACTATTTAAAACAATATGATGAAATAGAAGTTTATGATTTTAATTTTCTTCATTCTGAGTTTCAGATAATTCATGAAGTTGATGGAATTAATGACTTAAAATATCATTTGACCAAATCTTGTGATAGAATCGCTTGTAATACGGCGATTAAGCGTTTCAAGCGTCTATTAGAATTTGGGAAGTGGGGCATAGGAATGCGCGCCACTATAGGTGAAAAGTATGATCAATGGTGTAAATCATTTCTCAGTGAGATTATTGTCTCAAGCTGGAAAGGGAAAAACAGTTCGTTTGATGCTGATGATATACGCAATGATTCAAAATATCGTAGAATTAGATACATAGAACGAAAAGTAGACAAGATTATTAATAAATTTAATTGCAAATGGAATTACCCTCCGAAACAAATTAAGTATTTTTCAATACTCTCGGAAGCTGATTTTGATGTCATTGCAAACAAATATTTAAATATACTTTTTGCTTATTTGAAAATAGATAAAGACAAAATAAATGTTATTGATCAACTATTCAGTAGTACGAAAGCATCTTTGGGGATGGAATTTTTTGAAGGTGCAAAAAATATTGTTGTAGTAAGAGATCCGAGAGATGTATATGCGACATCACAGCTTCATCGTGAGGATTCAAGATTTATGCCAAACTATGATGTCCAAGAATTCATAAAGTACTATCGCGTACTTAATAGTTCTATAGAAAGGTCTGCTAATACACTAATCATTCAATATGAAGATATGATATATCGTTATGATGCAACTAGCAGAATTATAACAGGTTTTCTTGGATTACAAACCAACCCCAAGCGAGAGTTTGAACTATTCAGCCCTTTAATTTCTGTAAAGTATACTAATAGGGTTTCGTTATACGAGATAGTTGCTGAGGATATATCTATTATTGAAAAAGAACTATCAGAATATCTGTATAATTTCGAATCTTTACAGAGTCCTATTGAGGATATTAATCTGAAAAGCCGAACAAAAAATGTTATGTATAAAGGTTGGAACATTAAATAACTTGTAATTTTTATAATATGGCAAATATAGCTCTTCTTATTGCTGGAGGTTCCGGTAATCGTATGGGACAGGACATCCCAAAGCAGTTTATGCATGTTGATGGTTGTCCTATTATAATTCACACTATGCGTTGTTTTCAAGTGCATCCGGATATTGATGGTATTGCTGTGGTCTGTTTGAAAGGTTGGGAAACTGTTCTCCAAGCTTATGCGAACCAATTTCGTATTGATAAATTAAAGTGGATTTTTCCAGGAGGAAATACTGGAATGGAGTCTATCCATAATGGTATCTATGGCTTGAAAGATGCAGGATGTGAAAATGAAGATCTTGTGCTTATTCACGATTCAGTTCGACCTCTGCTTGGTCAAGATATCATCAGTAATAATATAGCTACGTGTAAAGCATATGGTTATGCTATTACTGGAATAAAGTGTCGTGAAGCTATTCTTGAAAGTGATGATGGCTTTACAACAAGCGTGAGCATTCCTCGCGACAAACTTATACGTACTCAAACCCCTCAGACATTTCGTTTGGAAAATATCGTTAATGTACATGAAGATGCAAAAAAGAAAGGAATAATCGATAGTGTTGCTTCTTGTACACTGATAGCCGAAGTTGGTGGACGCGAAATGCATATAGTTCCAGGCTCTGAGAAAAATATCAAGATTACAACGGTGGAAGACCTTGAGATTTTGAAAGCTCTCATGCATACAAGTAAAGACGAATGGTTGAAATAAACTAATGACTTATAAAGACGATATTCTTGAAGTTGCAACACTTAATCTTCCATGGGAAAAACTTAGTGGTTGTAACGTGTTGATTACTGGTGCCACAGGCTTGATAGGTTCATGTATAGTTGAGATTCTTATGTCTCGAGATAACAAGGATTATCATGTCTATGCATCTGGAAGAAATGAGGATCGAGCAAAAATTAGGTTTGAAAACTATGCCAATGATAAATCTTTCCATTTTTTGCGTCATGACGTGGAGCGACCCTTGGATAACAACATCCGTTTTGATTTTATTATCCATGCTGCAAGTAATGCAAGCCCCAATTTTTTTGCACAAAAGCCAGTGGAAGTTATTAAATCCAATATTGATGGGGTTGCTAATTTGATCGAATATGGACTTCAACATGAAATGAAACGTTTTTTGTATGTCTCTTCAGGGGAAATATATGGCGAAGGTGACGGTCGTATTTTTACAGAAGATTATAGCGGTTATATAAATTGTGCAACACCTCGTGCTTGCTATCCTTCTTCGAAGCGTACTGCAGAGACTCTATGTGTTTCATACGCAGCAGAATATGGCGTAGATGTAGTGATAGCTCGGCCTTGCCATACTTATGGTCCTTATTTTACCGAACAAGATAATCGTGTTTATGCTCAATTTATACGAAATACTCTTAAAGATGAGAATATTGTCATGAAGAGTACAGGAACTCAATTCCGTTCATGGTGTTATGTTGTTGATTGCGCTTCAGCAATTCTCCATATATTATTAAAAGGCGAGAATGGCTGTGCCTATAATATCGCAGATGACAAATCAAATATAACGATTAAAGAACTTGCAGAAATGATTGCTGATATTGCTGGATGCAAAGTTGTTTTTGATATACCCTCTGACATGGAAAAAGCAGGATATAATGTTGTTAGTAAATCAATCTTTGCAAATGAAAAATTGAAGGCTTTAGGTTGGACTGTAAAAAATTCTATGAAAGAAAAAATGAAGGCAACAATTGATTATATAGTTGAAAGTGGAAAGAGTTTTAGATAATAGCGTCTTAGCGAAAAACCATTTGTTATTTATAAGTTCTACAAAAAATAAATGAAATATTTAATAACATTACTTCTTTTTTTCTTACTCCCTGTAAGATTTTTAATACCCACCTTGTCTTTATATGGCATGGCATGGCTATCTATACTGTTGCTTTATATTGAGGTCGTATTGTTGGGGGGTGGATTATTATATGCATGTTTTTTATGGAAAGAAATTAGATTTAATAAATTGTCTAAGTATCTTATTGCCCTGTATGTTATTTATTTCATCTTTATATATGTCCAAGTATTTGTCTCCCCGCAAGTTCCTCGAGGTTTAATGATGGATGTGCCTGAAGATAATTATATTTTTCTTCAAGGTTTTCTCATTCAATCATTATCAATGCTTCTTGTTCTTGGCCTCAGAAAATATATAGATTTTACATTGTTAGCAAAGATTTCGGTGATATTGACGTTCCTTACTTTTTTTGCTTACTTTAATAAAGTGGATTTTAGATATTATGGAATGATTGATTTAGAGGATAGGAAGTTGGCTGAGGGAGAATCTATTATAACATCCTTTAAAGTTGCTTGGTATATGGTAATGGCTTTTTTCTGTGGCTATTCGGTTAAAGATAAATGGTCTAAATCCTCTATCATAAACAGTACTGTTTTTTATTTATTTTCTGTAGTCTTTATTTTTGGGTTGTTTTTGTCTAGTAAGAGAGGTCCAATAATGTCTTTCTTTGCTGTTTTGGGTTTTGTTCTCTATTTACGATATAAGATGAAGTCTATATTAATATGCGTCTTTGGTGTTCTGGTTTTTGAAAATTTTGTTTACAATTTCCTACAGGCCAATGCCTTTGGACTGGTTAGTAGATTCTTACTAATAGAAGAAGGTGGGGCTGGTAGATTTGGCAGCAATGATAGTGTTTATAGTGCAGCAATAAGGCAAATAATAGAATCACCTGTAATAGGTTCTTATTTTAGACTCCTTAGGGTTACTTATACAGACAAAGGAGCCTATCCACATAATATCATACTAGAATTATTAATGACAGGGGGACTAGTGTTATGCATACCTTTCATTATTATTATATGGAAAGCTTTAAGAAATAGCATAGGATTGCTTAAACTTGGTAAAGATCAATCGTTGCCAGCATTATGCTTTATATATGTCTTGTTGTCTTTGATGACATCAAGCAGTTTGTTGTTCAAAACCGAGTTCTGGGTTTTCTTGGCCATTCTCTGTACTTATAATGAAAATATATTAAGACTGAAATATGAATAAACTTGTATCTGTTATTATTCCTACTTATGGCGGAGGAGAGTATTTAAAGCGCTGTGTTGAAAGTGTATTAGCGCAGACATATTCTAACATAGAAGTTATTGTTGTTGATGACAATGGTTTAGGTACACCAATCCAGTTGTTGACACAGAAAGTCATGCAAGAATTTAAAGATGACACTCGTGTTAAGTATGTTTGTCATGAGATAAACAAGAATGGTTCAGCCGCACGTAATACTGGATTTAGAAATTCAAAAGGCGAGTATATTTGTCTCTTGGATGATGATGATGAGTATTATCCAGAAAAAGTGGAAAGACAAGTGAAAGACCTTGATATCAATTTGAATTGTGGTTTAACCTATTGCCAACGTGAGATGTATGTAGATGGGAAGCGTGCATCTATAAAGCATGCTATCATAAGTGATAACTATTTATTCGATTTGTTGACTCACAAAGTAGGGATTAGTAGTGGTACGTTAATGATTAGAAGAGCTATATGGGAACAGGTTGGAGGTTTTGATGAAAGTTTACGGCGTCATCAAGATTATGAGTTTACAGCCCGTGTCGCTTCTGTTTGCAATATTTTTCCTGACGATTTTTTGGGATTGAAAAAAAATATGATAGGTAGAAATAATGCTAAAAATTATAAGCAAGCTTTTGAATTCCGTAAGAAATACATAGAGAAAGTTCAGCCACTTTTAAAAAGGCTTGATGAGAAACAAAGAAGAATTGTTATTGAAACCAATTATTTAGGAATTGCTGCACAGGCTTTAGGTGATGGCGATTTTAAAACCTTCTTCAGTATTTGTAGATTTTCTAATTGTGGACTATCTGGTGCGAAGTTTTTCATTTCTTACTTTGGAAAATTTCTTGGGAAAAGGCTATAATCAAAATAGTATCAAATGAAAATATGTGTATTGTGTAGTGGTTATCCAACCCCAAAATCCGCGGCGAATGTTTTTGTCGCAAAATTATGTGATGAATTTGCAGAGTTAGGCCATAATGTAACAGTGATAGCTCCTCAGTCAATTTCAAATACACTTATCCGTAATGGCCAAAACAGCCCTTCATATTTTGAGCATAAGACTCGAAGTGGGCATATCGTTCGGGTATTTAGACCACATATAGTCTCCTTTGGGACAATTTTTCTACTTAATAAGTTGAATAGTCCTTTACGAAATTTAGTTATTCGTAGTGTATTACGGGAAATTGGAGAACAAGATGTGTATTACGGTCACTTTTGGTTTAACGCTTATTCATTATATAGAGCTATTAAGGACACAGGAAAGCCATTGTTTGTTGCAACAGGAGAGTCAATTATTAATTTTCGAACAAAAGACATCGCTTTTAAAGAATATATTAAAGGTGTTATTTGCGTATCGACAAAGAATAAAGAGGAAAGTATTAGCTGCAAGTTGACTACAGATGAAAAGTGCATTATTATCCCTAATGCTATTGATAATTCTGTTTTTCAAAAGATGGATAAACAAAAGTGCCGTGAAGAATTGGGAATAGCCTCAAATTTGTTCGTTGTTATTTATGTTGGTCAAATCAATCGACGTAAAGGCTTTGACCGTCTGGCTGCTGCCATTGACTCTATTAATGATCCTCAAATTGGTGTAGTTTTCCTTGGGAGAGTGATGGAAGGTAAAAAACCTCAATGTAAAGGAATTGTGAAACTTGGATTTGCGGGGCAAGAAGAAATTGTGAAATATTTGAATGCTTCGGATGTCTTTGTCCTGCCAACGCGTGCTGAAGGTTGTTGTAATGCAATTATAGAGGCTATGGCTTGTGGGCTCCCAATCATTTCTTCAGACTTGCCTTTTAATTACGATGTATTGGATAATCAAAATTCTATTTTAATTGATCCTGACAATGTTGAACAAATTGCATCTGCAATTGAAAGAATTAAGAATAACGTAGAGATGATGAAGTCACTCGCAAATTGTTCTTTAAAAAGGGCAAGGAGCCTAACATTATCTAATAGGGCAAGTAGAATTATAAACTTCATAAATGAGCGTAAGTAGGTATGTTTTATAAACTACAAAAGAATGTCGCTGCAACTATCAAGAAAACTTTTGGGATAGCTGATCTCAACTTGTATGTGAGAATGAAAAAACAAAGAATTGAGAAACTGTTTTTTCATAAAAAATATTCTGCGAAGGATTTAGTTGGCGAATTAGTTCGTCTAGGTATGAAGCCAGGTTCTGTAGTTCTTGTTCATTGTGCAATGAATAACTTTTATAATTATCAAGGATCAGTAGATGAACTAATAGATGAATTGTTGCAAGCTTTAGGTCCTCAAGGTACGCTATGTATGCCTGCATATCCTTACGACAAAAATAATGTAGATAAGGTTTTCGATGTTCGAAACGATAAAACTGCCGCAGGCCTTCTTGCGGAAACTTTTCGCAAAAGGAATGGAGTAAAACGTAGTATGAACAAATTACACTCTGTTTGTGCTTATGGGTTAAGAGCAGATGAAATTGTTGGAGAACACCATCTTTCAGAAACGTGTTTTGACGAAAAATCTCCTTTCTATAAAATAGCCCAACTAGGTGGGATTTCGATAGCTCTCGGCCTACCAAAATACTACATTGGAACATTAGAACACGTCGAAGAAAGTTTATTAAGGTCTCAACTTTTGTTTTTCAAAAATAAGTTTACCACACCAATGACTTTTACATATATAGATTATAATGGTGATTTTCTTTATCATACCATGTATACAAAGGCAAATCAATCATATATTCGAAGTCATACGACTAAACTTGTAAATCAGTATTTTGACAAAGGAAAATATACAAGAGAGCGTTTTTCAAATATCTGGATTAATATGTTTGACGCGAAATATCTTGTAGATAGATTGTCAGAACTTGCCTTAGAAGGTAAAACATTATACAAACATCCCAAGTTTTACAATTAAAGCGATTGTTATCTACGTATGAAAATCCTACATATAGCAAGCGATTTCAGTAATACGAAGGTTCACTCAAACTTGTTTCGGGAGTTGGACAAATTGGGGGTGAATCAGGTAGTATTCAATCCTATCTGTATTATAAGAAGGGAGACGATTGGACGAAAGTTTTCTACTCAACAAGGTATAAAAGGAATAAAATTATTACCACATAGGAAATAGGCATGACGATACTATATTTAACAGAGGATTATTTTCACAGTAAAGTGCATAATAATCTGCTCTTTACTCTATTAGAGAAAGATTTAAATCTGAAGATCTATGTTTTTAGTCCTATTAGATGGGATGAAGATTGTGGATTCGAGAATAGCTACAAACAGAATGAACGTTTGAAGGTTATAACACCAAAAATTGACATTCCTGCTTGGCGATACAAATACGATTTTATAGCAAAGCAAAGGTGTAAATTACGTTTGATAGAAGCACATGTTCCAGTCGAAGAGATAAATGTGGTTCATGCGGCAACACTTTATGTAGAGGGCTACACAGCATTACAGTTGAAAAAAAAATATAACATTCCTTATTTTGTCTCGATACGGGGTTCTGATGCCGTCTTCTATTCTAGAAGAATGCCTCATTTGTGGAATGTAGGAATTAGTGTGATGAAGCATGCGACTAAATTGGCATGTGTAACACCGTGTATAAAAGAAAAAATGATTAGTGCATGGCAACATAAAAGTGTGCGCAACCTTTTGCGAGTTGCAGAGATTGTAAATAATGGGATAGAAAATTTTTGGCTAGAAAACATTTCGGCTACTCCACGAGAAATTCATAATCCAGTTAAATTGCTGTACATTGGACGATTTGACAGCAATAAGAATGTATATCGATTAATTCAGGCCTTAAAAAAAGTCAGAAAGTCTGTAGATGTACGGCTAACTATTGTAGGTGGCGTGGGAGGTTTTGATAAGGAGCATGAAGCTGTTATGAAGGAGGTGGAAGAACATCCAGATTACATAAAGTATCTTGGCGCTATCTACGATAAACATAAATTGATAAATGTAGTGAGGCAGAGTGATTTCTTTGCGATGGTAAGCCATAGTGAAACCTTTGGACTAGTATATGCTGAATGCTTAACGCAAGGGCTTCCCTTACTCTATACGAGGGGCACGGGATTTGATGGTATGTATCCTGATGGTCTGGTTGGTTATGCCGTAGACTCTAAATCAGTAGAAGACATAGCAAGCGGTATTAAAAGAATCGTACAGAATTATTCCTCGCTAAGAAATAATATTTGTCAACTAAATTTCGAACGTTTTTCATGGAGTTTTACTTCTATGAAGTATCTTGAATATTACAATAATTATTCAGCAAAGGGATAAGCTATATTTCTC
>Ga0256405_10006658_pt1 | contig 18223 bp, 13 predicted proteins | sample RumenRJG_02DNA_FD_189096 | JGI IMG/M metagenome (GOLD analysis project Ga0256405, IMG submission 189096) | Bovine rumen microbial communities from Lethbridge, Alberta, Canada - RJG_02 | ecosystem: Host-associated > Mammals > Digestive system > Stomach > Rumen | place: Canada: Alberta... | reverse complement strand
TCCAGCTGCGGTGTGACCAAGGCCCATGACAGGCAGGAACTGATCGAGGGTTTCCGCGAGGCAAACCGTTTTGACCGGCGCTTCCTGGTGGAGGAGACCATTGTCGGTCACGAGATCGAGTGCGCGGTGCTGGGCGGCGGGATCCGCCCGGTGGAAGCCAGCGGCGTGGGCGAGATCCTGGCGGCGGCGGATTTCTATGATTATGAAGCGAAATACTACAATCCGGAATCACGGACCGTCGTGGATCCGGTCCTCCCGGGCGACGCGGCGGAGCGGGTCCGCGAGGCTGCGGTCCGGATCTTCAAGGTGCTGGACGGTTTCGGCCTGGCCCGTGTGGATTTCTTCGTGACAGAGGAAGGCCGGGTTATTTTCAATGAGATCAATACCATGCCCGGCTTTACCGCCATCAGCATGTATCCGATGCTCTGGGAGGCGAGGGGCCGTTCCAAGAAGCAGCTGGTGCAGGAACTGATCGACATGGCGTTTGAGAGGCAGGATTAAGATGGCGGAGCGGGAATTCAGAGAGCAGGAGCTTCCGGAGCAGGAATTCCCGGAGCAGGACCCGGTCAAGCTGTATGTGCCGAAACGGAAAAACCTGCACACCGTCCGGGATCCCTTTGCGCCGGTGGGCGTATTTGATTCAGGCGTGGGCGGACTGACCGTTTTCAGGGAGATCATGCGGCAGATGCCGGAGGAGCGGCTGGTATATTTCGGAGATACGGCGCGGCTTCCCTATGGTGCGAAATCCCGGGAGACCGTGATCCGGTTCTCCCGGCAGATCGTCCGCTTCCTGCGGAGCCAGGGAGTGAAGGCCATCGTGATTGCCTGCAACACGGCCAGTTCCTTTGCACTGGAAACGCTGGCGCGGGAGAGTGACATCCCTGTGATCGGTGTCATTTATGCCGGCGCCCTCACGGCGGCCCGCACCACGAAAAACGGATGTGTCGGCGTGATCGGCACCCGCGGAACAGTGAAGAGCCGGATCTATGAACAGGTGATCCGAAGCCTGAATCCGGAGGTCCGGGTCATTCAGAAGGCCTGTCCGCTGTTCGTGCCGCTGGTGGAGGAAGGCCTGATCCACGATTCCGTGACGGACGAGATCGCTTCCCGCTATCTGCAGGAGCTGAAGGGAAAGTATGTGGATACGCTGGTTCTGGGCTGTACCCATTATCCGCTGCTCCGCTCCACCATCGCAAAGATCATGGGCGACGAAGTGACACTGGTGAATCCGGCCTATGAGACTGCAGTGGAGCTGAAGGAGATCCTGGGAAGGGAAAAGCTGCTGAATCCGGGTCAGGTGCAGGCGGATGCGGCACCGGCGGACGGGGAGCAGTACCGGTTCTTTGTCAGCGACCTGGCGGAGAGCTTTACGGATTTTGCCGCTTCCATTCTGCCGGGGCGCGTCAAGAACGCGCAGAAGATCGAGATAGAGGAGTACTGATGACAAAAAATGTTCTGGTGACCATCAGCGGAAAGCGGATGATGAACGATGGGGACGAGGATGTCGAGCTCGTAATTCCGGGCACTTACTGCCGGAAGGCCGGGCTTCATACCGTATGCTATGAAGAACCCGGCGAGGGCGATGATCCCGGGACCAGGAATACGATCCTGATCGGAAGCGACGGGATGCAGATCCTGAAGGAAGGAATGGCGAACGTCCGCATGGCGTTCCTGAACCGGGCGGACCGGGTGACCAGCTGCTACAGCACGCCCTTCGGGGATTTCATGATCGGCATCGTGACGCGGGACATAAAGATCGACGAAAGCAGGGACCGGCTGAACGTCGCGGTGGATTATGCCATGGATATCGGGGATCAGCATGTCTCCGACTGCAGCATCAATGTGGAGATCGTCTCGCGTACACCGTCGGTCTGAAAGACCTGAGACAGAAATGTGCAGTTGTGTACAGATTCTGCGGAAAGGAGGGGAGCGGTGAGAAACCTGAAAAAGAATCTGCTGATCGGTCTGTTCGTGGCGCTGGCCTCTGAATTCTACCTGAACGTGTTCGTCAGCAATTTCCGGATCTCACCTTCCGTCATCCTTTTTCCTATCCTTATCATGACGCTGGGGCAGGAGCTGCGGATCATGGACATGTCTGTCTCGGCAGCTGCCTGGATCTTCTGCTTTCGTTTCCTGATCCGTCTGTTTGGGGGAACGGCGCCCGCTGAGGCGGCTATTGTCGTCATTCCTGCGACGATCTTTTACCTGAGCTACGGAGCCTTGTTCCAGCTGTTCATCCGGAACCGCCATACGGCAAATCCTGCGAGGACAGCGCTGACCGCGTTCGGTGCGGACTTCCTGTCGAACTGTCTGGAGATGACGCTTCAGGATCTTCTGCAGCGGCAGCCTCTGGACGTTCTTGTCACGGCAAACTTCCTGCTGGGCATCGCTCTTATCCGGGCGGCCTGCGTGTTCTTTACCTTGTTCTGCATCATGCAGTACGAAGCTTTTCTCCGGAACCGGGAACATGAGGAGCGCTATCAGCGGCTGTATCTCCTGAAGAGCGGACTTCAGAGTGAGCTGTACCTGATGCGGAAAAACACAGAAGAGATCGAGCGGGTCATGGGAAACGCCTACCGGATGTATGAATCTGTGCTGGAGGCGGACCTTCCGGAAGAACTGCGGAACCGGAGCCTCGCTATAGCCCGGGACGTGCACGAAATCAAAAAAGACTATCTCCGGGTGATCCAGGGAATCGAGCAGGAGATCGAGACGGACTATGATCTGGGAAGCATGCGGCTCTCCGACATCCTCCGCGTCCTGAAGGAGTCCAGCTACCGGGCCATCGACGCAAGAAAGCTGAAGATCAGGATCATCATCGAGATGGATTTTGACATGCCTGTGGAAGAGCATTACGCCCTGATGTCGGTGTTCAAGAACCTGGTCAACAATGCCATCGAAGCCATCGAGAGTGATTCCGGCAGAGGAACTATTGTGATCGGCGGCCGCCGGGAGGACGGAATCTGCATTTTCACAGTCTCAGACAACGGCCCCGGGATCCGGGAGAAGAATCTGGAACGGATCTTCCAGATGGGGTATTCGACAAAATTTGACGAGAAGACAGGAAATATGTTCCGCGGCGTAGGCCTCTGCGGCGTCCGGCAGATGATCGGGGAGCGTTTCGGGGGAACGATCGCGGTAGAATCAGAATACGGGAACGGGACGACCTTCACGGTGCGGATCCCGGAATACGCCATTGCGGGGAAAAATGCGGACAGCCGGACTGCGCAGAACGTGAAGGAACAGAACCCGAAAGAACAGAATCCGAAGGAACAGAGCGGAAAGGAAGCCGGAAGCAATGAATGAAAGGAACACAGAGTTCTTCATTATTGAGGACGATGACGCCGTAGCCGAGGTCCTGAGAGATATCATTGAGGATTACGATCTCGGAAAGATCAGCGGGGTTTCCGACGGGATCGGGATCCGCACAGACGAGATCATGGCATTGAATCCTGACGTGGTCCTGGTGGATTTCCTGATGCCGGAGAAGGACGGCGTCCAGGTCGTGAAGGAACTGAAGGCGGCGGGCAGCACAGCCAAATTTATCATGATCTCCCAGGTCTCTTCGAAACCGATGATAGCGCGGGCATATGAGGCGGGGATCGACTTCTTCATCAGCAAACCGATCAACCTGATCGAAGTCCGCACCGTGATCGCAAACATCAATCAGCAGATGAAGAACGAGCGGACCATCCGGAACCTGAAAAAGATGTTCCTGGCGGAGATGGGCGGGATCGAGATGGAGGAGCCTGCACCGAAGCAGCAGGAAGACCGGTACGAGAAGCGGATCCTCTACATCCTGAGCCGGCTTGGCATGGCCGGGGAAAAGGGATCGGAGGATATTCTCCGGATCTGTACCTATCTTCACGGAAACGGGATGAGCATCTCGACGGTCAAGGTCAGCAGTCTCTGCGAGAGGCTGAGCGATTCTCCGAAAAGCATGGAGCAGAGAGTGCGGCGGGCCATTATCGTCGGCATGTCGAACCTGGCACACATGGGAGTCGAGGATTTCATGAACGAGACCTACACGGCCTATTCCGGGAAGCTCTTCGCCTTTGAAGAGATCCGCGCGGAGATGGATATGATCCGCGGAAAGCGCGAATACGGAGGAAAGGCCAGCGTCAAAAAGTTTCTCGACGGACTCATGCTGGAGGCGGAAGCCCTGTAAGCTGAGGCAGATGCCCCGTAACCTGAGGCAGAAGCCCTGCGATCCGGAGCGGCATCCTCATAATCACGGAAAACAAAAGAGATCTCCGGCCCGGAAAGATCCGGGCCGGAGATCTCTTTTTATAAATTATGTAATTGTTCAGCTCTTTTTGGTGAGGACTCCGGAGATACGGTCTCTCAGAGTCTTCTTTTTCGGGACCTGCGGGATGCCGCCGCGGGCGGATTTGATCTCCGTGATGTAGAGACCGCTGATCACGACTTTGCACTCCGTTTTCAGCGGAAGCACATCAAAGACATTTGCGTCCGCCATGAAGGTCATGATGCGGGGACCGACCTTCGCTTTGACGATCGGGACCTTCATCCACTTTGTGTACCAGGGCTGCTGGTCAAGGACCATCTGGGGAAGCCCCGACTGGGAGATGCGCAGCTTCTTCTTATCTATGACAAGCATGGAAACGGTCTGCTTTGCTGCATCGAAGGCTGCCTGCTGGGATGCCTGCTGTTCCTGAAGCTTCCTGCCGTAAAAATAAAGCGCGACAGCAGCTATGACCAGAAGGACAAGGATCACCAGCAGTACTTTGGTTAAGGTGCTCATGTCGGGTTCCTCCCTGTATTATGATTTAGTGCCAAAAAATTATAACAGAGCGCAGGAAAAAATGCAAGACTTATTGCTTGACACCTTGACATCGCTTTGCTATTATGGAGTTTGCACTATTGTGGGGTGCCAGTCTCTAGGGGAGAAGTATGCCCTTTTTGAAGACCGGCGGCCTGCCCGGAACTGTAGGTTATGTCTGAAAACAGGGGTGATTACTTACATGGAAAAAAGCAAGATGCGTCCGATCAAAGCCGGCAAAGGCATCCGCATGAGCTTCTCCAAACAGAAGGAAGTTCTTGAGATGCCGAACCTCATAGAGATCCAGAAGGATTCCTATGAATGGTTTCTGGGCGAAGGCCTGCGCGAAGTGTTCCACGATATTTTCCCGATCGAGGATTTCGCAGGACATCTCAGCCTGGACTTTGTCGACTTTCATCTGTACCGGGATGATGTGAAATATTCCATCGCGGAATGCAAGGAACGGGATGCAACCTATGCCGCTCCGATGAAAGTCAAGGTCAGACTTTACAATAAGGATAAGGGGGATATGAAGGACCATGAAGTGTTCATGGGCGATCTTCCCCTGATGACCGATACCGGTTCCTTCGTGATCAACGGCGCTGAGCGAGTCATCGTCAGCCAGCTGGTCCGTTCCCCCGGCATCTATTATACCATAGAGCACGACAAGCTTGGCAAGGAATGCTATTTCTGCCAGGTCATCCCGAACCGCGGCGCGTGGCTGGAGTATGAGACGGATTCCAACGACGTCTTCAACGTCCGTGTCGACCGTACCAGAAAGGTTCCGGTCAGCGTCCTGCTCCGTGCTCTGGGCCTGGGCACCAACCAGGAGATCCTGGATGTGTTCGGCGACGAGCCGAAGCTCCTGGCCAGCTTTGCGAAGGATCAGTCCGACAATTACGGAGACGGTCTTCTGGAACTGTACCGGAAGATCCGCCCGGGCGAGCCGCTCTCCGTGGAGAGCGCGGAGGGACTGCTCCACTCCATGTTCTTCGACCCGAGAAGATACGATCTTGCAAAGGTCGGAAGATATAAGTTTAATAAGAAGCTTCATTTCCGCAGCCGTATCGTCGGCCATATCCTTGCGGAAGATGCCGTCGATCCCTGCACCGGCGAGATCCTCCTGCGCGCAGGAGAGAAGGTGGACAGAGCGAAGGCGACAGAGATCCAGGACGCAGGCACCCCGTTCGTCTGGATCGAGGGACCGGAGCGAAAGGTCAAAGTCCTGTCCAACCTGATGGTCGACATCCGCAGCCACGTGGATATCGAGGATCCGGTCGCTCTGGGCATCACCGAGCCGGTCTTCTTCCCGGCCCTTCAGGAAGTCCTGAAGGAGGTCGAGGCTGATCCGGAGCTGAAGCTGGAAGAGCAGCTCGTGAAGCATCTGGGAGAGCTGATCCCGAAGCACATCACGAGAGAGGATATCTTCGCTTCCGTCAATTACAATATGCATCTTGAAGCCGGCATCGGCCACAACGACGACATCGACCACCTGGGCAACCGCCGTATCCGTGCCGTCGGCGAACTGCTGCAGAACCAGTACCGCATCGGTCTTTCCAGAATGGAGCGCGTGGTGCGCGAGCGCATGACCACCCAGGACATCGATGAGATCTCTGCACAGTCCCTGATCAACATCAAGCCTGTGACGGCTGCCGTGAAGGAATTCTTCGGTTCCTCCCAGCTTTCCCAGTTCATGGATCAGAACAACCCGCTGTCCGAGCTTACACATAAGAGAAGACTTTCCGCACTGGGCCCGGGCGGCCTGTCCAGAGACCGTGCGGGATTCGAGGTCCGCGACGTCCACTATACGCACTACGGAAGAATGTGCCCCATCGAGACGCCTGAAGGCCCGAACATCGGTCTGATCAACTCGCTGGCAAGCTATGCCCGCATCAACCAGTACGGCTTCATCGAGGCGCCCTACCGCGTGGTCGACAAGACCCAGGATCCGGCAAACCCGGTGGTCACCGACAAGGTCGTCTACCTGACCGCGGACGAGGAAGACAACTTCGTCGTTGCACAGGCAAACGAGCCGCTGGACGACGAGGGACATTTCGTGCACAACAACGTTTCGGGCCGCTGCAGAGAAGAGACCTCCGCATTCCCGAAGCGCACTGTCGACCTGATGGACGTCTCCCCGAAGATGGTCTTCTCCGTGGCGACGAGCATGGTCCCGTTCCTTCAGAACGATGACGCGAACCGCGCCCTGATGGGCTCCAACATGCAGCGTCAGGCAGTTCCGCTGATGATCACCGAGAACCCGGTGGTCAGCACCGGGATCGAGGTCAAGGCTGCGGTGGACTCCGGTGTCTGCCAGGTGGCAAGACATGCCGGCACCGTCGTCATGAGCTCCAGCAGCGAGATCACGGTCCGCAGAGACGACAACGGCGAGATCGACGATTACCGCCTGACCAAGTTCCAGAGAAGCAACCAGTCCAACTCCTACAACCAGAAGCCCATCGTCGACGCGGGAGACCACATCGAGGCGGGCGAGGTCATCGCGGACGGTCCGTCCACCTGCGGCGGAGAGATCGGCCTGGGCAAGAACCCGCTGATCGGCTTCATGACCTGGGAAGGCTACAACTACGAGGATGCTGTCCTTCTGTCCGAGCGGCTGGTCCGCGACGACGTGTTCACCTCTATTCATATCGAAGAGTATGAGTGCGCTTCCAGAGACACCAAGCTGGGGCCGGAGGAGATCACCCGTGATGTCCCGGGCGTCGGCGACGACGCACTGAAGGATCTGGACGACAGAGGCATTATCCGCATCGGCGCGGAAGTCCGTGCCGGCGACATCCTGGTCGGAAAGGTCACCCCGAAGGGCGAGACCGAGCTGACCGCGGAGGAGCGTCTGCTCCGCGCGATCTTCGGCGAGAAGGCCAGAGAAGTCAGAGACACCTCCCTGAAGGTGCCGCACGGCGCATACGGCGTGGTCGTCGAGGCGCGTGTCTTTACAAGAGAAAACGGCGACGAGCTGCCGCCGGGCGTCAACCAGAACGTCAGGATCTATATCGCCCAGAAGAGAAAGATCTCCGTCGGCGACAAGATGGCAGGCCGTCACGGAAACAAGGGCGTTGTTTCCCGCGTGCTTCCGGTCGAGGACATGCCGTTCCTGCCGAACGGCCGTCCGCTGGACATCGTTCTGAACCCGCTGGGCGTCCCGTCCCGTATGAATATCGGACAGGTCCTGGAGATCCACCTTTCCCTGGCGGCAAAGGTCCTGGGCTTCAACGTTTCCACGCCGGTCTTCGACGGCGCGGATGAGCATGACATTATGGATCTGCTCGAAATGGCAGATGACTACGCGAACGGAACCTGGGAGGATTTCCAGGAGAAGTACGGAGCGGTCCTCCGCCCCGAGGTCATGGAGTATCTCGGCACACATCTGGATCACAGAGCAGAGTGGAAGGGCGTTCCGATCCGCAGAGACGGCAAGGTCCAGCTTCGCGACGGACGTACGGGCGAGCCCTTCGAGGGCCCGACGACCATCGGCTTCATGCATTACCTGAAGCTGCATCACCTGGTCGATGATAAGATCCATGCCCGTTCCACGGGTCCCTACTCCCTGGTCACGCAGCAGCCTCTGGGCGGCAAGGCCCAGTTCGGCGGCCAGCGATTCGGAGAGATGGAGGTCTGGGCGCTGGAGGCTTACGGCGCTGCCTACACGCTGCAGGAGATCCTGACGGTCAAGTCGGACGATGTCGTCGGACGTGTCAAGACCTACGAGGCGATCATCAAGGGAGAGAACATCCCGCAGGCAGGCGTTCCGGAGTCCTTCAAGGTCCTCCTGAAGGAGCTGCAGTCTCTCGGCCTGGACGTCAGAGTCCTGGACGAGAACGGCGATGAAGTAGAGCTGAAGGAAAATGTCGACGATGAGAACCTGAGCATGCGCTCCATCATTGAAGGCGACCGCAGATACCGCGACGAAGAGAGCTTCAGCGGTGCGGGCTTCACCAGCCAGGAATTCCGCGGCGGCGAGCTGGTCGATACCGACGAAGGCTTCGGACCGGACAGCGGCGCGGACATGGACGATGAAGCAGACATGGAAGAAGAGTTCCCCGGCGATTCCAACGAATAAGGAGGCTATCCATAAATGCCCGAAACGAAAACAAGCTACGAGCCGATCACGTTTGACGCCATCAAGATCGGACTTGCTTCTCCCGAAAAGATCATCGAGTGGTCCCGCGGCGAGGTAAAGAAGCCCGAGACCATCAACTACAGAACCCTGAAGCCGGAGAAAGACGGCCTGTTCTGTGAGAAGATCTTCGGGCCGAGCAAGGACTGGGAGTGCCACTGCGGAAAGTATAAGAAGATCCGTTACAAGGGCGTGATCTGCGACCGCTGCGGCGTTGAGGTCACGAAGTCCTCCGTCCGCCGTGAGCGCATGGGACACATTGTCCTCTCCGCGCCGGTTTCCCACATCTGGTATTTCAAGGGAATCCCGAGCCGCATGGGCCTGATCCTGGATCTGTCCCCGCGGACGCTGGAGAAGATCCTGTATTTTGCCTCCTACATCGTCCTGGATCCCGGCACCTCTTCCCTGTCCTATAAGCAGGTCCTCACCGAGAAGGAGTACCGCGAGGCGCAGGAGCAGTACGGATGGGATTCCTTCCGCGCCGGCATGGGCGCCGAGTCCATCCTGGAGCTGCTGAAGGCCATTGACCTGGACAAGGAATCCGAGGAGATGCAGGCGGAGCTGGAGAGCGCTTCCGGACAGAAGCGCGCCAAGCTCATCAAGCGCCTGGAGGTCGTCGAGGCTTTCCGTAAGTCCGGAAACCGCCCGGAGTGGATGATCATGACGGTCATTCCGGTCATCCCGCCGGATATCCGTCCGATGGTCCAGCTGGACGGCGGCCGGTTCGCCACCAGCGACCTGAACGACCTTTACAGAAGAATCATCAACAGAAACAACCGTCTTGCCAGACTCCTGGAGCTGGGCGCGCCTGACATCATCGTCCGCAACGAGAAGCGCATGCTGCAGGAGGCGGTGGACGCCCTGATCGACAACGGCAGAAGAGGCCGTCCGGTCACCGGACCGGGCAACCGCGCCCTGAAGTCGCTGTCTGACATGCTGAAGGGCAAGCAGGGCCGCTTCCGCCAGAACCTGCTGGGCAAGCGAGTCGACTATTCCGGACGTTCCGTTATCGTCGTCGGACCGGAGCTGAAGATCTATCAGTGCGGTCTGCCGAAGGAGATGGCCATCGAGCTGTTCAAGCCCTTCGTCATGAAGGAGCTGGTGGAGAACGGCAAGGCACACAACGTCAAGAGCGCAAAGAAGATGGTCGAGCGCATGGAGACCGCGGTCTGGGATGTCCTCGAAGACGTCATCAAAGAGCATCCGGTCATGCTGAACCGTGCGCCTACGCTGCACAGACTGGGCATCCAGGCCTTCGAACCGATCCTGGTCGAGGGCAAGGCGATCAAGCTTCATCCGCTGGTCTGTACCGCATTCAACGCGGACTTCGACGGAGACCAGATGGCAGTCCATCTGCCGCTGTCTGTCGAGGCGCAGGCGGAGAGCCGTTTCCTGATGCTCTCCCCGAACAACCTTCTGAAGCCGTCCGACGGCGGACCCGTGGCGGTCCCGTCGCAGGATATGGTCCTGGGCATTTATTACCTGACCCAGCAGAGACCCGGCGCGAAGGGAGAAGGCAAGTACTTCAAGAACCCGAACGAGGCGCTGCTGGCATACACCAACGGCATCGTGACCCTGCAGTCAAAGATCAAGGTCCGCTTCTCGAAGAAGCTTGCCGACGGCACCGAGCTTTCCAAGGTCGTTGATACTTCCGTGGGACGTATCCTGTTCAACGAGATCATCCCCCAGGACCTCGGGTACGTCGACCGCAGCGTCCCGGGCAACGAGCTCCTTCCGGAGATCGATTTCCTGGTCAAGAAGAAGCAGTGCAAGCAGATCCTTGAGAAGGTCATCAATGTGCACGGCCTGAGCCGCACCGCAGAGGTGCTGGACGACGTCAAGGCCATCGGCTACAAGTATTCTACCATCGCGGCCATGACGGTCTCCATCGCGGATATGACCATCCCGGCCAGCAAGGCTGACCTGATCGCACAGGCACAGGCAACGGTGGACAAGATCTCCAGAAACTACCGCCGCGGACTCGCGACGAACGAGGAGAGATATAAGGAAGTTATCAAGACCTGGCAGAAGACGGATGAACAGCTGACGAAGGACCTGATCGACGGTCTGGACCAGTACAACAACATCTTCATGATGGCGGACTCCGGTGCGCGTGGATCGAACCAGCAGATCAAGCAGCTGGCGGGCATGCGAGGCCTGATGGCGGATACCACCGGCCACACCATCGAGCTGCCCATCACCAGCAACTTCCGTGAAGGCCTGGACGTTCTGGAGTACTTCATCTCCGCCCACGGCGCCCGCAAGGGTCTGTCCGATACGGCGCTGCGTACCGCGGACTCCGGTTACCTGACCAGACGTCTGGTCGATGTCTCCCAGGATCTGATCATCCGCGAAGTCGACTGCTGCGAAGGAAAAGACGAGATCCCCAGCATGGAGATCACGGCCTTCGAGGAAGGCAAGAAGAACGCGGAGAAGAAGGAAGTCATCGAGTCTCTGAAGGACCGTATCACCGGCAGATACATCGCCGAGGATATCGTGGATCCGGATACCGGCGAGATCGTGGTGGCGAAGAACCGCATGGTGACGCCGAAGCGTGCCGAGGCAGTCATGGGCGTCCTGAACAAGACCGGACGGAAGAGCGTGAAGATCCGCACCGTGCTGACCTGCAAGTGCATGCACGGCATCTGCGCGAAGTGCTACGGCGCCAACATGGCGACGGGCCAGGCGGTCCAGGTCGGCGAGGCAGTCGGAATCATCGCGGCACAGTCCATCGGTGAGCCCGGTACCCAGCTGACCATGAGAACCTTCCATACCGGCGGCGTCGCGGGCGGCGACATCACACAGGGTCTTCCCCGTGTCGAGGAGCTGTTCGAGGCGAGAAAGCCGAAGGGCCTTGCGATCATCACGGAGATCCCGGGCGTCGTCGAGGTGCGCGACACCAAGAAGAAGCGCGAGATCATCGTGACGGATCAGCAGGAAGGCATCTCCAAGACCTATCTGATCCCCTACAGTTCCAACATCCTGGTCATGGACGGCGAAGTCCTCTCCGCAGGCGACCGGCTGACGGGCGGATCCCTGAACCCGCATGACATCCTGAAGATCAAGGGCGTGCGCGCGGTGCAGGATTACATGCTCCGCGAAGTGCAGCGCGTCTACCGTCTGCAGGGCGTTGAGATCAACGACAAGCACATCGAGATCATCGTCCGCCAGATGCTGAAGAAGATCCACGTCGAGGAGAGCGGTGATTCCGGACTGCTTCCGGGCATCAACATGGATATCCTCGAGTTCATGGATATGAATGAGAAGCTTGAGGCGGAGGGCAAGGCGCCCGCCACCGGAAAGCAGATCATGCTGGGCATCACAAAGGCTTCCCTGGCGACGGATTCCTTCCTGTCGGCAGCATCCTTCCAGGAGACCACCAAGGTCCTGACCGAGGCGGCGATCTGCGGAAAGACCGACCATCTGCGCGGCCTGAAGGAGAACGTGCTGATCGGTAAGCTGATCCCGGCCGGCACCGGCATGAAGCGCTACAGAAACGTGAAGCTGGATACCGAGAACGGACAGCCTGCCATCAGCGATGACGATCCGGCAGTCCTGGACATCCGGGACGAGATCGACGAGGAGCTTCCGGAGGAGATCGGCGATTTCGTCGGCTCTGAAGAAGTGATCTCCGGGGAGATCGAGGCCGAGGTATCTGAGGCAGAAGAAACCGGCGCCGATGAAGAGGCGGAAGCTTCTGAGAACGAGGCTGCGCCGGAAGAAAATGCTTGACATAGAAATACCGGATGAATATAATGATATGGCGTGCCGTTGGGCATGCCATATCTTTTTGTGTCTTTTTCTGAAAGGAATGGATGGAAAGGGAATGGCAGACCTTTCCGCGGAAAGAGCATGGCAGGCCGGAACGGACGCAAAACTACTGCAGAATCGCAACCGCAGACCAAAATTCACAGGAGGTGAAAGAAGAGAATGCCAACATTCAACCAGCTTGTCAGAAAAGGCAGACAGACTTCTGAGCGCAAGCCGAAGGCACCGGCACTTCTGAGAAGCTTCAACTCGCTTCACAAGAAGCCGATCACTGACGACTGCCCGCAGAAGCGCGGCGTCTGCACCGCCGTCAAGACGGCGACCCCGAAGAAGCCGAACTCTGCACTTCGTAAGATTGCAAGAGTACGCCTTTCCAACGGAATCGAAGTTACCAGCTATATCCCGGGCGAGGGCCACAACCTTCAGGAGCACAGCGTTGTCCTGATCAGAGGCGGCCGTGTCAAGGATCTTCCGGGTACTCGTTATCACATCATCCGCGGAACCCTGGATACCGCAGGCGTTGCAAACCGTCAGCAGGCCCGTTCCAAGTACGGTGCAAAGAGACCCAAGCAGAAGAAGTAATTTCAGGTAACAGATTCGATTCGACATCAATACTCATTAGTGCAGGACTGTGAATAAGATCTGTCGGTTGCAGATCAGATACAGATTCAAGCACGATCATACCTGTAAGTTATGGATGAGTACCGATGATCTAATTATGCCGCAGGAATCAAAAGCATCTGCTGCGGCAGGATAATTAAGGAGGGAAGACACGTGCCACGTAAAGGTAATACCAGAAAGAGAGTCGTTCTGGCAGACCCGGTCTACAGCAATATCGTTGTGACCAAGCTTATCAACCAGATCATGCTGGATGGTAAGAAGGGTGTTGCACAGAAGATCGTCTATGGTGCGTTTGAGCGCATCAGCGAGAAGACCGGCAAGGATCCGGTCGAAGTCTTTGAGACCGCTATGAACAACATCATGCCGGTCCTCGAAGTCAAAGCGAAGAGAATCGGCGGCGCAACCTATCAGGTCCCGCTGGAGGTCAAGCCGGAGAGAAGACAGGCTCTGGCGCTTCGCTGGATCACCAATTTCTCCCGTGCAAGAGGTGAGAAGACGCAGGAAGAGCGGCTCGCGAATGAGCTGATGGACGCTGCGAACAACACCGGCGCATCTGTCAAGAGAAAAGAAGATATGCACAAGATGGCCGAGGCAAACAAGGCATTTGCGCACTACAGATTCTAATTTAGGAGGAAACCCAGTTGGCTGCTGTTAAAGAACGTGAGTATCCTCTGGATCGGACCAGAAACATCGGTATCATGGCGCATATCGACGCGGGCAAGACCACTCTGACCGAGCGTATCCTCTATTATACCGGTGTCAATTACAAGATCGGTGAGACCTACGAAGGCACTGCCACCATGGACTACATGGCGCAGGAGCAGGAGAGAGGCATCACCATCACTTCCGCAGCTACCACCTGCCATTGGACGCTGCAGGAGAAGACCAAGACCAAACCCGGTGCCCTTGAGCACCGTATCAACATCATCGACACCCCCGGACACGTCGACTTCACCATCGAGGTCGAGCGTTCCCTGCGTGTCCTTGACGGCGCAGTCGGCGTCTTTGACGCAAAGGGCGGCGTCGAGCCCCAGTCCGAGAATGTCTGGCGTCAGGCAGATACCTACGGCGTGCCGCGTATCGCATTCGTCAACAAGATGGACATCATGGGCGCAAACTTCTTTATGACCGTCGACCAGATCGAGCATCGTCTGGGCAAGAACCCGGTCTGCATCCAGCTGCCGATCGGCAAGGAGAACGACTTCAAGGGTATCATCGACGTCATGGAGATGAAGGCTTATATCTATAACGACAACAAGGGTGAGAACATCTCTGTCGAGGATATCCCTGCTGATATGCAGGATGAGGCAGAGGAGTGGCACACCAAGATGGTCGAGCAGATCTGCGATCTGGACGAAGACCTGATGGAGAAGTACCTGGAGGGCGAGGAGCCCACCGTTGAAGAGCTGAAGGCTGCGCTGCGCAAGGGCACCTGCCGGAACGAGGCTGTCCCGGTCTGCTGCGGTACCGCACACTTCAACAAGGGAATCCAGAAGCTTCTGGACGCTGTCATCGAGTACATGCCGTCTCCGCTGGATATCCCGGCGATCAAGGGTACCACGCCCGACGGCGCAGATGATGAGAGACACGCTTCCGACGAAGAGCCCTTCTCCGCACTGGCTTTCAAGATCATCTCCGACCCGTTTGTCGGCCGTCTGGCATTCTTCCGTGTGTACTCCGGTACGCTGAACAGCGGTTCCTATGTCCTGAACTCCACGAAGGGCAAGAAGGAGCGTGTCGGCCGTATCGTGCAGATGCACGCTGACAAGAGAATGGAGCTCGATAAGGTCTACTCCGGCGATATCGCCGCTGCAGTCGGCTTCAAGAGCACTTCCACCGGCGACACGATCTGCGATGAGCAGCATCCCATCATCCTGGAGTCCCTGGAGATCCCGAAGCCGGTTATCGACATCGCCATCGAGCCGAAGACCAAGGCAGGCCAGACCAAGATGATCGACGCTCTGCAGAAGCTCGCGGAGGAGGATCCGACCTTCCACGCGACCACCAACCAGGAGACCGGTCAGACCATCATCTCCGGCATGGGCGAGCTGCACCTGGAGATCATCGTCGACAGACTGCTGCGTGAGTATCACGTCGAGGCAAATGTCGGCGCACCGCAGGTTGCATATAAGGAGACCTTCACCAAGGCTGTGGACGTTGACTCCAAGTACGTCAAGCAGTCCGGCGGTAAGGGACAGTACGGACACTGCAAGGTCAAGTTCGAGCCGATGGACGCGAACGCAGAGAGCACCTACGAGTTTGTCAATGCTGTCACCGGCGGCGCGATCCCGAAGGAGTACATCGAGCCGGTCAACGAAGGCATCCAGGAAGCAATGAAGTCCGGTATCCTCGGCGGATTCCCGGTCCTCGGCGTGAAGGCAACTGTCTACGACGGTTCCTACCACGAGGTCGACTCCTCCGAGATGGCCTTCCACATTGCAGGCTCCCTGGCATTCAAGGAGGCTATGCAGAAGGGCGCTTCCGTCCTTCTTGAGCCGATCATGAAGGTCGAGGTCACCATTCCGGAAGACTACATGGGCTTCGTCGTCGGAGACATCAACTCCCGCCGCGGCCGTGTCGAGGGCTTCGAGGACATTTCCGGCGGCAAGATGATCAAGGCGTTCGTCCCGCTGTCCGAGATGTTCGGATATTCCACCGACCTTCGTTCCGGTACCCAGGGACGTGGTAACTACTCCATGTTCTTTGAGCGCTACGAGCAGGTTCCGAAGAATATCTCCGAGAAGGTCCTGAACGAGCACAAGTAATCGCAAAGATTCCGTGCCCGGGCAGACAGTAACTTCTTGAATAAACGCCATGTCTGGGCTATAATACTAGACAGTCTAAATTTTAAAATTCTGACACGAAGATCAGATACAATCCAAGGAGGATAGAAAAATGGCAAAAGCAAAATTTGACAGAACCAAGCCGCATTGCAACATCGGTACCATCGGCCACGTCGATCACGGTAAAACCACCCTGACCGCAGCTATCACGAAGGTTCTGGCAACCAGACTGCCGTCCGCTACCAACCAGATCGTCGACTTCGAGAACATTGATAAGGCTCCGGAAGAGAGAGAGCGTGGAATCACCATCAACTCCGCACACGTCGAGTATGAGACCGCGAAGAGACACTATGCACACGTTGACTGCCCCGGACATGCTGACTATGTCAAGAACATGATCACCGGTGCTGCACAGATGGATGGTTCCATCCTTGTCGTCGCTGCTACCGACGGTGTCATGGCTCAGACCCGTGAGCACATCCTGCTTGCACGTCAGGTCGGTGTTCCGTACATCGTTGTCTTCATGAACAAGTGCGACATGGTCGATGATCCGGAGCTGCTTGAGCTGGTCGAGATGGAGATCAGAGACCTGCTGAACGAGTACGAGTTCCCGGGCGATGACATTCCGGTCATCCGGGGTTCCGCTCTGAAGGCTCTTGAGGATCCGAACGGCGAGTGGGGTGACAAGGTCATGGAGCTGCTTGATGCAGTCGACGAGTACATCCCGGAGCCGGAGCACGAGACCGACAAGCCGTTCCTTATGCCGGTCGAGGATGTCTTCACCATCACCGGTCGTGGTACCGTTGCTACCGGCCGTGTCGAGCGTGGCGTCCTGAAGCTCAACGAGGAAGTCGAGATCCTTGGTATCAAGGAAGACAAGAAGAAGTCCGTCGTTACCGGTATTGAGATGTTCCGTAAGCTGCTTGATTCCGCAATGGCAGGCGACAACGTCGGTCTGCTTCTCCGTGGTGTCAACAGAGACGAAGTCGTCCGCGGCCAGGTCATTGCGAAGCCGGGTACTGTTACCTGCCACGCAAAGTTCACCGCTCAGGTTTACGTCCTGACCAAGGAAGAGGGCGGACGTCACACCCCGTTCTTCAACAACTATCGTCCGCAGTTCTACTTCAGAACCACCGACGTTACCGGCGTTTGCCAGCTTCCGGAAGGCACCGAGATGTGCATGCCGGGCGACAACGTTGAGATGACTGTTGAGCTGATCCACCCGATCGCCTGCGAGCAGGGTCTCCGTTTCGCTATCCGCGAGGGCGGCAGAACTGTCGGTTCCGGCAGAGTTGTCAAGATCCTTGACTAATTCAAAAAGATAGCCATTTAAAAAGGCCGCAGTCCTTGAGAAATCAGGGACTGCGGTTTTTTCAGTTTTAAATAGAATAGCGAATCTCTCGCTTTTGCAGAGAATGAGAAGGCCGCGTCCGGAAGGACGCGGCTACATTTTGGCTACAGATTTCACCAATCTGTTTTAACATCATATTTTACAATGTTGCTGTCCACAGTGATCAGTGTCAGATCCTTTTCCAGAGCCTGACAGATCAGCAGTCTGTCGAAAGGATCCCGGTGGATCCAGGGAAGATCCTTCAGCCGTTCCAACTGTGCCGCATTGATTGGAAGTACAGTTATCTGAAGAGAACGGCACACTTCCATCATTTCAGTTATTGATGCAGGAAGCTGCAGCTTGCCCAGGCTGTTCTTTATAGCGATTTCCCAAAAGGAAGCAATGCTGACGAAGACATCCTTGTCCGTTTCAATTTTATCTTTGATCTTTGCAGGCAGCCTTGAATCATCAGTCAAAAACCAAAGAAATGCATGCGTGTCCAGAAGAATCATTCCATATACTCCTTAAAATCATCCAGGGGTTCATTGAAATCATCCGACATCCATCCCTTTCCCCTGTAAATGCCAGCCTTTCTGATTACACTGCTGTGCGTATTCCCATCTTCGCTGCCGGAACTATTTTTATTTGCAGATTCGATTTTTATGAAGCGCACAAACCGGATCACCTGGTTAAGCTCAGCTTCCGACAATCCGCTTGCCTCCTGCAGAAGAAGGTCAAGAGCCATAGAATCACCTCCATTCCAATGAATTTCTCTTCTGTAGACTTGATTATACACCATTTTGAAA
>Ga0256405_10006656_pt1 | contig 18230 bp, 15 predicted proteins | sample RumenRJG_02DNA_FD_189096 | JGI IMG/M metagenome (GOLD analysis project Ga0256405, IMG submission 189096) | Bovine rumen microbial communities from Lethbridge, Alberta, Canada - RJG_02 | ecosystem: Host-associated > Mammals > Digestive system > Stomach > Rumen | place: Canada: Alberta... | reverse complement strand
TACTAGATGATTGTGTATCTGAGGATCGTCACTACTCTACAATGAAAGCAGACAGATCCTTGATGTCAGTAGAAGGAAGACTACTTACATGGAGCTTTTTCATACTGGAGCTTACGAATCCCTGACTTACGCCAAGTGCTTGTACGCCAATTACCTTCATATCCAGTCGTCTTAAAAACTCACCACAGCATTTAGCACAGAATCCACCCTTAGTCTCACAGTACATCGGAGAACGGATGATCAAGGTTTTACCGATAGAAGCTTTTAATAACTCTTCCGTTAAAATCGTACCATCTGTAGTATAACGTTCGATATAACTCTTGTAGTTAAATTCTGTTATTTCTACCGGGTTACCACGGTGTGTAGCACAGTCATCTTCGATGACCTTAACCACTTGGAAAATACGTAATAAGAACTTAGTCTCAGCACCACCTTTAGCCGTTTCTTTACCACGACCATAGGAACCACGTCTAACATCATTGCCGATATTAGCGATATCCTGAACTTCGATACCATCACCTAGCGAACGAGGGATGAAGGTAACAGACTTATCCTTCTTGGAGAATCCTGAACCCATACCTATCATAATGAAGAACTTCTTACGTTGTTCGTTCCACACCTTACTACCACAAGCTTTGAAGAATGGTTCTGATGGGTCACCTTTCAACCAAGCTTTATCCATATCGATCAACTCTTTCTCGATCTTAGCCAGGATGATTGGATCGTTTAAATGATCCTGATATTGTTTCAACAGCTCTGCTTTACGTTTAGCTATAGCCGGATCTGTGATCAATGATCGCTCCGACCAAGCCTGTGTAGTTAAAGAACCATCCTCACCGAACCAGTAACCATTTGCCATGTACTTATTATACATAGCACGAGTGATCTTCTTATTCAAGATACCCTCAGCTACCATATCGTCTAATTTATCTGGGATTATTACCGTGTTTTGATAAGGGATAAGATCGCCGAATGGATCTGCTAAAACTAACTGATTAACGATGAACTTACCCACATCCGTAATAACTGATTTCTCCGCTGTATAGTTAGCTATCATACCTGGTGATAACGTAAATTGTTCTTCCACGACAAAAGGAGGAAGATAGCCATCGTCTTGTAATTTAAATAACAAACAGCTATCATTCACACCTTCGATAAATAACACACCGTAGACATAGACGTCATGTGTAGGATCAGATAACTGACTATCTGCTACAGAGGATGCGGATTTAAACACATGCACTGCAGGATAATCTTTCAGCCAAGCTAACTCATCTTCTGTACCTGACATCTTGAGGATATCCTGCCCTTTTAAATCTTCCGGAATATTAGCCAACGTAGGACGCTGACGTGCAGTTAACCAGTCCAATAATGCAACACGTGTAGTGACACGGGTTCTGGATTCTGATAAGTAAAAATATTTAGCTCCTGCCGTATCCTGTCCGGCATATGCAGTAAACTGTATCATCTTCTATCCCTCTTATTTACGCATCTCAGTGACGAACACCTGAGTGACTAACTTGATGAACTCCATCATATCCTCTTTAGTATCCGGATAGGTGATAACGAGTTTATCCAACTTATTCATGAACTCATGCACTTTAACTGCTAAGTCTTCCAGAGCTACATCTGTTTCCCAGAGATGACCGATACAGATCAAGGCATTTGCATAAGTGAATACTGTAGTAGGACGTATCTCCCAATACTCGATATGATGCGGAGAACGACGATGATGCTCTAGGAGTTTTAAGTCTTTATAAGCCTGTAAAGGTTCTGCAACTTCTCCGTTATCTAAATAGCTATAGATCTTAAGTGCGGAAGCATCGATCTTATCGATATCGTAGTCGGTGATAAGTTTATTTAAGATCAACCTATCTATCTTAGCTCTGATCGTTACGGAATTATCCATCACCGTACTTGCGAACTGAGCGATACGTTCTCTATCCACTTTGATCTTATTCAGATAAGCCGTAGCTTTTGATAGATCAGGTAAAGCTACATCTAAGCCATTATCCTTGACATAATTACAGCAAGCGTGGATGTGATCGTAGAACTCCGAAGTAACTCTAACTGTGTTGGCAAAATCTTGTAACAGAGTTAAAGTTGTAGAAGGTTGTGAACGAATCAATAAATCGATCAAGAATGCGAAACCTTCATCGTGGTTAACTGAGATATCTAAAGTGGAGATTTCATCTATAGTAGTAGCATCTTTTAACGTCGTTATCAGGTTAGTAGCATCTAACAACTGACGGATGTAGTAGATGTGTTTAGCGGTATAGAAATCCCCTAAAAGATCAGTATCTGGGATACGGAAATATACGCCATACTCCTTCAACTCTTCTTCCACGAAAGAGTAACATCTAGCTAAGATTTCATTCGCACCATAGTCACCATCACTGCCCCATTCCTCACGGAATAATTCTCTTGTTAAATATTCTGCTACCATATCTGAAATGGTACGCAGATCTTCGAATTGTTCTGCTAGATCTAATCTTTCCATCTTGATATTTTACCTTAACTAAAAATAAATTATAATGTCTATACCATCGTTGATTGACGTACTTAAAATACAATTATGTTATGGATAGATTTGTATACGTGTACATGTCTATATCTGTCCTTTTATTAATATCCAACTATAGTTTTTATTTTTACGAGGTAATTATAATGGCTGTTTCTGCTGGTGCTTCTACTAAGGTTAATACCTTAAAGGGTTTTGCTAAGCTTGTTGAAGTTTCTGCTTCAGAGCTCGTTACTTTAGCCAACAATGTTTTCCCTGCCAACATCCTCTTAAAGGAATCAGATGGTAAGATCTATTTAACCGATGGTGTTTCTAAGCTTTCTGAGCTTAATCCTATCGTTGATCCTGCTATTGCTCCTTTATCTGCTACCGAGCGTGGCTATATCACCAACGTTAACACTGCTGGTGGTGTTGTTGTTACCGATGGCAGCAACAAGATCGACGACGGTCAGTTAAAGATGGTTGCTAATGGTCAGATCGCTCAGACCTACTTATCTAACTTCTTAGGTAACGATGGCAAGATCTTATTATCAGCTTTACCTGATACTGTTCGTGCTCACATCACTTATGTTGCTGATATCACTGCTCGTAATGCTTTAGCTGCTGACGGCGAAGAAGTTAAGGGTCCTGTTTATGTACTCGATGCTTCTGCTGACTCAACTGTTGATTCAGGCTGGGCTATCTACGTTGCTACTGTAACTCCTGCTGATGGTGATACTCCTGCTGCTATCGCTTCTTGGACCAAGATCGGCGAAGGCGAGTCACTCGACATCGACGTTGACGCTATCAAGTGCGATTACACCAACGTTCAGGCTGCTGGCGCTGTTATGTATGATCACCCAGTTGTTCTCGAGGGTCTTTCTCTCACTGAGTACAACACTCTGACTGCTGGTGCATAACGCTTAGTGTCGCTTAACGAGTTGTCATAGGCTCGAAAGGGTATCGGTCTCAGGTATAACACCTGAGGCCGTATCTTTTCCTGTTCTTTTGTATTTTTTAGTTTGGGAGGTTATGTGCTCACAGAGATCGTAGTTGCTATATTTGTAGCCATCATGTCCGCTGTAGGTGTACTCATCATGCACTGGATGAGTAATGTCGATAACCAACTTTCCTCCTTAGCTTCCTTACTAGATAATTTTAAAACTAGAATAGCGGTTCTGGAAGAACGTTCCGTTACTAATAAAGAATTTCATAGTAAAATTCACGAGCTTAATTCACGTATCGATGACAACCGTATTGGTATCAAGACTCTCGTCGCTCATGTTACTCACAAACCAGGGAGATAGAGAAAGATATGCAAACGGAAATAAATAGACTGTCTATAGCAGATGGGTTGATAGCTAATGATCTTAATTTATTAGCTTGCACTTTAAAAAGCTGTAGCGAGCAAGAAGCTCGTAATCTGGTAGATGATGTATTCCGTTATGCTGCGTTAGATATTTCCACCCGTGATAAGATCGCACAGATGACAGAGACAGACATCGATCGATTACAACGCTATGAAACTGAACATCGTGGTACTTTATTTGACATCATCTTGAAGTGTTATGAGACGGACAGCATCACTGCTAGACAACACCGTGCCTCTGATCGGAATTCGAGTTTCCGTAGGTATTTTGGCTCCGTGTTGGTATTCTTTGCTGCCTGTTATATCGTCTTCATCACTTGGATGCCAATACCAGAAAATAATATCAGGTTTGCTGATACTATCTTAGGTTTCCTACTCGGTACTGTTATCACCACAGTGATCAATTTCTTCTTCGGCAGTAGTAGCTTTAGAAAGGCTAATTCTTCCGATCAAGAAGATCCACCTAATAACGGTATACATGAAAAATAAAAAACATATACAAAATTTAAGGTACGTCATACTTGTAAAAGTATGACGTATCACATATGTTCTTGCATGATGCGTTTAGACATCGTAGATGCTAAGCTATCGCAGATCTCGTTACCAGGTATACCGGAATGACCTCTGATCCATTTGGTATGAACGACGTGCTTCTTTAACAGAGGTAAAAGTTGTTCCCAAAGATCTCGGTTAGATACGGGGCAACCACGTTTATTCACCCAATCACGTTCCTTCCATCCCTCTACGTGAGTGATGCCTATGAGAACATACTCACTATCAGACATCAGAGTTACGTCGCAGGATTCCTGTAGAGCTTCTAAAGCTTTGATAGCGGCGGTTAGTTCCATACGGTTGTTCGTGGTTTTATATTCACCACCGTACAGATTTAAAGATTCATTACCGTAGTATAGCACTGCTGCCCAACCACCAGCACCGTCTATGAACTTTTTATTTCTCGGTCCTTGGATGCAAGAACCGTCGGTAAAAATATCAACGTGTCTTCTCTCCATTTTAGTACCTCTAAAAGTATATGTGGAGGATACTCCACAGTAACCATTTTTAACCGTATTCAGATAGATCAAATGCCGTATAGAACGATATCAAAATCGTTACTAAAAGACATGATAACAAATCTTTCAAAATACGTATAACTACTTTTGTTATGTGATATGTTCAAGTTATAACGGCAATATCTCACGAAGTATAGAAACACAAAAATAACCTGAGCCGACTCAACACAATTCAATCACTTGAATTATATATGTCTATACTTTACATGAAAAAAAAATATAAATACTGGCACACTCACCAACTGATCAACGTCAGTTGGTGAGAGGTCTATAGACATAACTGAAAGTACCGGACAAAATACCAACGATACTTACGCTGTCCTCTCCATATCTCACAGCAAATCCATCACCGGGTTTGAATAACCGATACCACCTTGAACCTGGTTAGTGTGGCCGTGGATAACTTTGAAGAAGACAGACTCAGGTGACATGTATACTTGCTAAATCGTCCAGCTACTACGGCCCATTTTCGAGTAAGCAAGTCATATCTGAACATGTCACCTGAGTGGAAGTATCGCTGATAGCTTCATCACTTTTATACTTCGTCAGTACATATTTACGATGTGTTAAACTTTACACAGCTGCATGTTCCGCTGCTAACTCTCCATCGTCCTTCGATACCCAACCGTAGATATCACTGAATAAAGTATTTTGTTTCTTAGGTGCTCCTGTACCTATACCAAAACTACTTAAGATCAGGTATAACGGTCTAGCATTTTGCGAGATGATGTTCTTGTAGTTAGTGATCAGCTTCAACTCATCTGGGATCTTATTCGTCAGCGGGTTGATAGGGATACGGGAAATGTTCTTATCTGGATTTTTCTGTAAGAACTTATCCAACCGTTTCGCTATATCCGGACTTGTCTGTTCCAAATGATACAAGTAGCTATGATGTCTAACGTTAGTCAGAGGTAAGATATAACACTTAGTTGGTACTGCGATGTTACCGTACTTATCTCCGAAGACTTGTTCCCAGAACAGATAGTTGAAATAGATCGTTCTATCTGCATCGGTATACTCCTCCTTAGACTTAACAGGATCTACAGTTAAGAACTTAGCATCACCTTGTTGTAAGGTGTTATAGATCATCCTTTCAAATTGTAATACACGTAAGATATACTTGCGTGCATTCATTTTACCTGTCTCAACGATATCGTTGATCAGATCACGGATGAACCACTCCACATAATTCAAGGTACCTTTCGAGAAATTAGAACCACGTAAATTAACGCCTTTGATATCCAGTCTAGGAGTACTGTAAAATACACCTTCCTGGATCTTCAGGATAGAAGCATAGTGTTTCTTCAAGGAGGTTAATATCTCGATCGGCATCATGAACTCGTTCTTCATGTTCAGGATGAACATGTCATCTCCTAGTGCTCCGAAGATACTACTGAGATGGAACAAGATATTAGCATTAGCCTTACTCAACCAGTAAACCGTTAAAGCATTCATGTTAAATGCTCGTTGGTCGATCTTAAGCATCCCGTTGTACCACTGTACCCACGATTTAGTAGTGAAGATGATACTATCAGTATCTGAGGTCACTACTGTATCACGGAACATGTACTTATGCTCAGCCACATAACCGATACCAACGCTGTGTTGCATGAAGATATCGAACAATGGCTGGATGTAGTCTAAACGACTCTGCATATACTTGCCGATACATACAAGTCGCTTCGCTAACTCTGGGTTCTTAAATTTATCTTCCAACAGATCGTAAACACTGATACTGTTGCCTCGTTCATTCGTCGGCATAAGTTTATTATACACCGTACTGAGAACTACAACTAAATCACCATCAAGTTTAAACAGATCTTCTGGTGCTACAGGTAGTGTATAATCCACATGGGTATCTACGAAGAGATCATCGATCCAAGGACGGAAGAAATCTTCGTTCTTAAATACCAGCTGTTTCATATTGCTCATGTAGAACAGAAAACAACGTTCCCCTAAATTACAGGTGGCGATATACTTACGGATCTCAGGATGATCACTTGGAAAATTATAACGATGTAACGACCCGATGAGGAAGTCATAAACATCATCACAACTCGGCTCATAGATCTGATACTGTTTAACGATCTTTTCCACATCTGCGCTAGGAGGTCCATAGAGTTTACATGTTACTAAGAAATTCAGTAACTGTTCCTCGGTACGAAAATAAAAATTACTTTCCAGGAATCTCTCAGCATGTGCGTAGCTGTTCATGATGCAATATCTAGCGATACTGGTAACACTATTAAAATTAGCGATACTACTCAGGAAGTTAAAACCAGAACCCATCGCTCCGATCAAGGAGTTCATCATGATTTTTATCGTAGCCTGGTTGTTGTTATGGAAGACCTCAGCAGTCTTATCACCATCCTTCTTCGCCTGAAGCATCTTCTTCTTCTCGGCTTTACGTAATTTCTTCTTAACGTCCACCATGCCCTTCAAGAACGAACTACACTTATCGGTAGTCTCATAAAAACTTCCAAAAGGTGAGATCACCTTACTGCGATACTCGTTGATCAACTTCGTAAGATCATAGTCTTCGATGAACGTCTGGTTACCGTAGCTGTGTCGCTGTTGAAGATCTTCTGGATCGCAGTACTTGAGAACCTTCACCGTAGGTAGGATAGTATTCTCCTTACTGCGTGGTTGATCGATATCTTCGCCGTTATGTCGCACCTGGTCATAACGATTCTTCAACAGTTGCTGATGTGCGACAAGATAGTTCCTCACCCACTCGCAGATACGTGTTACACTGTACTCCGGATGGAGGGCGTGGATATAATTGCTGACGTTATCAGCATAAGCGACGAACATGTTCTCCCTTTCAGGGGGCGTATCGTGTGTCACTAATGGCATCTTACATACTCCTTGTTTTACAACACGTCTTATCGTATTCTGTGTTCACATTCAAGTAATATATATCCACTTCATCGATCGCCGATCTATATAGTACATACGTATCACGTTGTAAAACAAAACCCGGCGCCCCAACTCGCTACCTCAGGAGACGTCCAGTATCGTAGCGTTAGCGTAAATAGTATCGTAAGATAGAGATAATATCAACTAGCGAAAAACAGCGTTAACAGTATCGAAAAAATCTCTTTTTATTTTTCGAAGCATCCACATCGTGAAGTTTACGCAGTAAACAGAATACGATGTGATACGAGAAAAATAGAGATTTTTCATATCCTAACGGCATATTAACCGAATTTGCCAGAAAGTACGTATCTCCCAAAAAGATACGTACGTACAAATTCGGCTCGCTGTTTTTAAAAATTTTATTTTCTCTTTTTCTTTTATATTATTTTCTTTTTCTCTTATTCTTTCTTTTTTCTTTTCTTTTAAAATAGTATATAATACCATAATAGGGGAGGGGGGAAAGGAGGAGTGTGAGGAACCATCGGGGGGAGGGGATCCACTTTCTTTTCTTTTTTCTTTCTTAAAAAATTCACCGACGACATCCCCAGCGAAAACGAAACACTCCTCCATGAGCGAACGACTATGTTGTGAGTCCCCATGTTAGACACGAGCTTCGACGACTTCATGACCTCGATTCGGCGGTGATGTGTGAGTCGTGAAGATTTAGTCAGTTCCAGTCTTAGAGACTCATCATAGGTCGTCTCAGTCAGTTCGATATTCCCGTTACTGAAATCTTGTATTGTCTATTTCAGTCATCGAACCTGCTCCTGAGAACAGCGCCCACCCTCTACGGCGATGTTGGGCCCGTAGAGGGTGTTGGTCTCGCCCAATGATATGAGTATATATTCACTAGGGGTTTTGTCAGTATCTACAGACAGAGTCCCTGTTCTAGATATTTTTAACCTTGAGGTTACAAAATTATGCGTAATGTTATTATGGCGGAGCTGGATGAGGAATACCCTCTGACGGAACTTACTCCGACTGAATCTGATACCCCGGAAGCTCAACAGGAGATCACCCAGGTCCAGGAAGATGTTGGATCTATCCCTGAGACTGAGTGCATGAAGATGCGCTTAGCTATCCTCGAAGCGATCCTCGATGAGTCTATCCAGAATGATTTACAGACTGCCCAGGACGATGGTAAAGACATCACCTCTCCTGAAGTTAAGCAGGAAGTTTCTGACAATGCCAACGAAATCGTTGACACTGCCGTTACTCTTCACTTAGTTCCTTCAGTACTTAAGAAGCGTATCCCTGAGCTGGTCAACCGTCAGGTAAAACAGCACAACCCTAAGTATCGTCTCCTCCAGAAAGCAGCTATGTTCTTAGCTGACCGTATGGTAGAAGCTGATGCTTCAGTGGTGGAGAAAGTCTTAGATACTAAGCCTGCTGATGATGGTGCTGATATCGTAGAGGAAACTCCTAAGGTCGAGCAGATCGATATGAACAACACTGATGGTACTGTAAGCACAGTTAAGATGTCGTCATTCTTCCCAACGATGGTAGCTGACATCATCGGTGAATCTGAGTTAGATACCAAGAAAGCTGACATCGGTGAAGCTCCAGTGGAAGAGGAAGTAGAATCAGCCAAGTCTATCAAGACTTCTGAGGGTGATCCTGCTCCTAAGGTACCTGCTGGTACTGACAAGGATGAACGCCTCAAGTTAGCTGCTGGTATTCCAGATAACTTTGCTCGTCCTTTACGTTGCTTAGCTGCTTCTATGATCAACACTCGTCGTAACACTGCTTGTGTTAGCCGTAGGATCTCAGGTGTGATGTTAGCTGATATGTTACATCTCCTGAGGAACCATTTACCTGACTCTTTCAAGAACAAGTATGGAGTCAGATAAACCGAGTACTGCACCAACTCCTGTAGTACAATAGCAAAAAACTGGAACTCTACCTGGTCCTCATCCGGGTAGAGTTACCAAATATATTTTTGTTCACATGACAATATGGTGTGTATACGTTCTTATTTTAAACTTGCAAGGAGAATCAAGAACCATGTCAAATAGTAGTAAACGCCGTGCTAAGAAAGAAGCGGCACGCGCCGAACATCTTCGTCAGGTGAAGCATAACAAAGAACTGCGTAAGCAGGAAGGTTATCAGAAGAAATTCAATAAGCTATCTCCACGTAAACAAGTACAGTTCGAAGATACTAAAGCGTTGATGCGTGGTTTCATCGATGATGTGATGCAAATCAACATGAATAAGGAAACCATCAAGCGTATCATTGCTGGACGTAAAGCTCAGATCCAGACCTTGAAAGAGACTGATCCAGGTAAGTATGCTAAGTTGGATGAATCTCTATTTGCAGCAGTGGAGCCAGAGATCGCTAAGTTAGACACTGTGATCGCTTCGCTCTTAACCACTGCGGCTAAGATCGAAGATGCTGAGGATAACTTCGGTAAGATGTCAGTCTTCATCGATGCCTTAACTCCATTAGCTGATGCTCAGGAAGCTTATCAGAAGATCAGCTCTGCTATCCTAGCTGCAGATAATACTTTTAAGTCACAGTTAGAACCAACTACACCTACTGCAGATGTCGCAGAATCAGATGTGACTTTTGATGAACCTGCAACCCCGGAAAATACGGTAAACGAGGATGCTGAAATAGAGACTGTGGAGAATCCCCCAGCTCCTACTCAAAATGCAGCTGAATAAAAAATATCTTCCCGTTATAGCGAGGAGTTTTTCATGAAGAAAACGTCTATCAAGCTTTTCATCTAAAAAGTGACATAGATGTTTTCAACTACCTTTTTCACTCACTTCTCATACGGTCCATTTTTACGACCGTATGAGAGTATCAGTTGATTTTTATTTTCCATCTTCTGTGGAGGTAAAGAGTATGGCTAAAAAACCTTTAGATCCAGAAAAGGTATTCATGAATACTCTGAGGAATTATCTAGGAAGTATTTCCGCAAGATCTTGTCAGTATGCCTACTTCAATGTAGCTCCGAATACAATCGTTTTGTCGAATACGACATCACCTCCTCCTAATGACGAGCATGGTGATAGACTGATGGATTTCTCCGTAGGTGAATTAGGTATCCACATCATCGAATTTAAAGATCCTGATTTCGTGGTAAAACTGAAACAGTTTCTGAAGATAAACGATACTGATTACTACGTGATACACATCGTTAACTTGATTTCGATTTTAAATAAATTCAAGTTATCTGCGTTAGATGTATTCGAAAATGAAATCGGAGAGAAAGTAGTTATCAATCATGGAAGGAAAACTTATGACAAGAAAAACATCGTAGGTTCTCGAGTACACAACTTCCATGTAGTTAGAGAAATTTATAATTGGTATCTTAAAATCACTGAGATCGGTAGTACAGCACATCAACAGACTTGTCCATGGGTAGAGATACCGATGAATACTCAAATCTTCATCCATGGCAGAGTGTATACGATCCCTATAGATACTGATGCCTTTAAACATCTTGATGGGACACCAGTGTTTTCACATGTTAACCCTAAATTGAATATCTTAGGGTTGGATGGATTAACTTCTGTGTCCATACAAGAATTCATCAAGAAACTGCAACCTGATACGTTTACTTTCACCAACTACTTTTGGGTAGTCGGAGAGCATTATGTATTAAGTATGACTAAGTTTGAAGATAACATAGTAAAAGTTCGTAGTTCTCGACCAAACATCTTATCGATACCTATCCCAGATAACGTTAAGATCGAAGATCGAGACATCATCCATTTTGAGGAGATTTCCACCGATGGAACCAAACAACCAGAATAATTTTAACCAGCAGCAGTATCGTCCTCATCAGAACGTACGTGCTACAGTAAATCCAGCTGCTACTTCAGCAGCTGCTCCGATGGCTCCTGCTGTCCAGCAACCAGTACAGGCACAGCAGCCAACACAGCCAGTACGTCCTCAGGTGATTTCTGAGGTTCCTACTGCTACAGTTACAGATGCTCAGCCACAGAAGACTCAGCAGCCTATACCTCAGCCAGCTAAACAGCCAGTACCAGATACTCCGTTAAATAACCCACGTATCGATGACTTCTCAGCAGCTCCAGTGGAGAATGTTCCTAATACTAACCCGGATGCTCCTGAGACTGATTTAAATACTGTTTTAGCTGATGCCGTACGTGCTTATCAGGAAGGTGAGATCCAGCGTACTAACTTGAAGGATATGAACCCAGCATTCCCTTTAAGCCGTATCAGTGACATCACTCGTTATGAAGAAGAAGAGATGGCTCGTCATCATGAAGATATCCGTAGTATCTTAGCGGATATGTCTTCTGATATCCATGCGATCTTGAACTGTCAGTCACAGTTCACAAATAACTTCACCTTACTGACTGATGCACTTAAGAAAGTGGAGAAACCAGATGAGCAGTTAAAACGTCACGTTAAAGGTGTAGGTGATAGCTCTGCTAATGTCTTCCGTAATTTTAAGGATGACAAAGTAGTTACCCTCACTGGTATGAATGGTCTGATGACTTTAACTGCACTGACCGATGGTTTACGTCGTATCACTCTGTGGAATTCTGGTATCTATTTAAATATCCGTAGTATTCCTCTGGATATTTTAAATGCTTACTATCGTGAAGTTACTAAGACCGATTATGAGTACGGTAGAGATTTAGGTGCGTTCTATTATCTCTATTCTGATCTGACTATTTCCGAGTACATCATCGAACATTTACTCCCAGTAGCGATCTGTGGTTCTAACTACGCTAACTGGAAAGATATGGACCAGCTGAAGAAAGTTATTTCTTGGCAGGACTTCCAGGTGATCCTCTGGGCTATGGCAGTGATGATGCATCCTAATGGCATCAACCTCAACTTCGTTTGTGGTGAACCAGGATGCGGTCATGTTCAGACTGAGTTCGTTGATCTATCTAAGTTACACTTAGTTGATAGTGATAAGATCAATGACGAGATGTTAGAACACTTCCGTAAGGGTCAGGTAACTGATACTGACTTAGAAGAGTATCGTAAGATCTGCAACCTCCGTAAGAGTATCGAATTCTCCTACACTGTAGGTAATATCGAGAAACATTGGAAGGTTAATTTACGTCAGGCATCTATCAGTGATTATGCTGCCGTAGGTAGAGATTATAATTCTGAAGTACGCAAGAATTGTACGATCACTAATCAGACTGAAGTTCAGCGTTACATGCGTTTCAACTACTTCCGTTGCTATAAGTCCTGGATCGATTCTATGGAACTGACTTTAACGTCAGGTGAAGATAGTAAGACCTTCATCATCAACAACGATGATAGTAGTCAGGCTAACGATAAAGCTATTTACTTACTCTTAAATGAGTTCCAGTTGAACTATCCTAAGTTCGATGAACTGATGAAGGAGTACATCCTGGATACTAAGTTATCTCACATCGCATTCTATTTCCCAGAATGCCCTAAGTGCCATAAGGTTCCAGCCAATGGCTATCATGGCTATCTGCCTTACGATCCTGTATCAGGTTTTTTTACCCTCGCTCTCAGGAAATTGTTCGTAGACGCAGCAGGGAGCACGGAATAGAATACCTGACCGGGTTGAATGATCTTTTAAAACAGATCCACAACGATGGGGTTAAGAGTATAGCGAAAGCGCAGTTGTTACGTGAGTATAACTGTCGCTTTTATAACCCGGAGTTCTACAGTACTCATCCGCAGAACTCCATGTGGTTGGCTTATGAAGACAATGCCCGGCCGTATAACGAACTTCTAGAAGACGTGCTGATGTTGTGTTTAAATACTGATGTATGTAAACGACTCAACATGTCTTTTACTGATCTGATGAAATTAGACTTGGCGACTTACACCTTGATCAAAGAAAAGATCACCGCAGATAATAAAGAACGTCTGCAACAGATGCAGAAAGCCCAGGATGAATCAGATCGTAGGTACAACAAATTAATAGGAAATAACAATGAATCCAGGAGATAATAGTCCTATCGCCGATCCTAGCGCTCGTGCCGTTGTTAATGCTAACTATAATGCGAATAATATCTTCTCAACTGAGGAAGGTGTACGCCAGTTAGTTACCACCTTAGATAAATGTATCCGTATTTTAAAAGACCATTGTGGTCCTAAATCCGGATACGCTATGTTGGTGAATAACTTATCTACCGGAGCGGAATTCGAACCTAACGTCTTTACTCGTGACGGTATCCGTATCATGAGTGCCGTAGAGTTCATGTCTCCTCTGGAACGCTACATCAAAGATATTTTGACGTATGTCGGTACTCGTGTGGATAGTAATGCCAAAGATGGCACTACTACCTCGATGTTAGTTTCAGCTTCATTTTTAAAACGTGTGTTAAGTAAATCAGAAGTATTAAGATCTCTGGGTCTTACTTTCTTCCAGATGAATCTCACCATGGATACACTGTGTAAGAAGATCTTAGAATATCTTAAGAACTACACTTTTGATCTTAAACGTATCTCTGGGTTAAAAGCAGATGAAGAACTATCAGAAGATGCAGCTTGTATCGCTGGTGGTAAGGTAGCTTTTATTCAGGCATTATCTTCCTCCGGTGGTAATGTGGAATTAGCTTACGCTATGAAAGCTATCTTCGAACGTTCCCCTCAGGTTACTTGGGATACTGTATCTTACATCGGATCTAAGAAGGAGAACGGTCGTTCTTTCCAATTAGACATCGCTGACTATGATGCACGTATACCTTGCACCATCGAAACTGAAGGTGTGATGAACCGTGCTTTAGGTTCTGAGTATTATGCAGAAAATGTCACTTGTTTAGTTACCGTAGAACCGATCAACGATCTGTCGTTTCAGACCGAGGCTATACGTGACTTTATTGAGAAATTTGACCCAAATCAACCACTCCTTGTAGTATCCCCTTTCGTTGGTGGTTCATTCACCTCTTTCATCTTTGAGTTGAATAAACGTCGTGCTGCACCTGTAGTGGTAGCTTTATTTGCTAGTCGTTACAAGATTAATAATCAGTCCTTTAATTGGGATCTGATTTCCCTCTTGGCTGTTTCTGGAGCAAGTCCATACGACATGTCGAAGCAGGTTAACATTGATGAACGCAATGTTTTCGTGGCTAAGAGTGTCCATTGGCACGGAGCGTTATTGGATTTTGATGGTATTGTCGAGTTGGAATCCGGTAGCTGTTTGCATCCATTCTACGCTCATCCAGAAAGAGCCACCCCTTATTACACTGCTGTCTTAGAAGAAGTTAAAGCTCAGCTACAGATGTATAAGGAAGGACATAAACCAGATGAAGTGATGGAAGGTGTATTCACTGAAGTCTTAAATAGTTTAACTGCGATCCGTCGTCCTAAGTTACGTCTAGGTGGTACTGCCCATGAGCAGATCGCTAATAAAGATGTAGCTCAGGATGTGGAAGGTGCTATCTTAAGTTCTCTGAAACATGGATTCTTGATCAATGGTCCTATCAGTCTTTCCTTTGCTCTCTATCAGGCTAAGGAATACTTTAGCGATAAGTTAAAAACTGATGACGATACCGTTACTAGAAATATGGATCGTTTCGCAGTAGAGATCGCAGAGAGCTTATGGAACGCTATTACTGAAGATGTTATCGCTACGATCTATAACTTAGATCCAGATACCGATCAGTCTAACTGGAGGATTCTGTTATCTCAGTTAAAGAGCGATCCAAATGATTACATCAATTCGTTAACATGTGATCCTCAGAAGACTACAGAACCTTATAGGCTCTATGACTTTATAAGTCTTATCAGTACGATTGCAGATGATGTTAAGAATACTGATGTCGATAGTCTTAATATCGGTTCAACTTATCCTGTTTTCCAACCTATCATGATTACCATAGAGTTACTTAAACGTATGCAGGAATTATTAATTAAATTCGTGAATACGAATAAGTTCATCGTCTATGGTGGCGTAGTAGTGTCAGACGATAAGAAAGAATAAAGCTTACATACTCTTCAGACTCTGCATCCTCTTCTAAGGTGCAGAGTCTGTGATCCTTTTTTCTAACATTGAATGAAAAATACTTTCTATTTTTGAGAGGAATTCTATTATGGCTGTGGAATCTGCAGATGATTTAGTCACTGGACAGATCATCCGTTTTAAATCGATTAACCCGCACGATAACGTTAGATGGTACGGTATCATTTCTGGTATCTGTGATTACAATATCGCTAGACAATTCCAGGATGTAGATACTTACTATCAGGATGTTAAACGTTCTACTTCAAATATCGTGGCGAAAGAAGAAGCTAAATACATCATCTTAAAAGTACCAGAGAACGACGGTAGCACTTATACTATCCGTGTTTTCGCTACAGATTGGATCGATGCATCTACTTTAGAGACTGTGGAAGAGAATACCCATGTGACCATCCGTGTATATGACATCGATAGCTCTAAGGCTATTGATATCCTTACTACGATCACTGCTATGGGTTATACTGCTGAAATCATCTCTGAAGATTAAACACATATATACTAACACTAAGCATACTACTCGTCATGAGTAGTATGCCTGTGCTAACATATATTTTAAGCTATGGTTAAGCAGCGCTGACGGTAACGTTGATGGTGTTGGTCTCACCGTTATAAGCGATAGAGACGATACCATCTTCCTCACCGAGGACGATCTTAGCATTAGCTAATTTAGTATTTAACTGAGTAACAGTACCGGAGAAAGTACGGCTGTCGCCATCAGCGATATCAGAACCTGAATTTAAGCCAGTGATGCTACAACCAGTTACACTGATCTTAGTGGAGAGCTTAGTGTCGTCACTTCCTGTGAAGCTTAGACCTAAATCTAACTCTTCACCTGCAGCACCGATCAACTCAGAAGAGTTGATAACGATCTGAGGCTCTTCAACGGTATCAGCCTGAGGTTCTTCAACCTGTGGTTCCTCAACAGGAGTAGTACCAGCATCGCTAGTTACTTCAGGAGTATCGGTTACTCCGTTAGAATCATCGGTATCCTCACCTGGTTGAAGATAGTTCCCGTCGCTACCATCAGCTACGCTGAAAGCGACATATTTGCGGATGATAGTTTTGCCACAGACGAGCTGGACACCGATCTGAGCATTGGTCTGAGTAGCTCTGATCTTTAGGTTAGCTAACTCTTCATTCAGGGTCTCAGGACGACCGTAAACGGAGTGAGCAGTACCAGGAACTAATACCCCTAGGAAGCTCTTGAAACCGAAGACTTCGCAACCGAATGGCTGAACGGTAACTTCCATAAGTTTACCATCATCGTCAGCTACAGTGATCGTACCAACATTACAGTCAGTATTTAATACAGCAACTGGATTTTCAGGTAAAGTGATGGTAGGGATACTTACAACCGTACCAGCAACAGCTGTCATGTTGATAGTAGTACTTACGGTACCATTCAGGGCAGTACTATGATCCGTTACAGCGATAACGATAGAAGCTGAACCAGCAGCAACTGCAACGAAGTTCATGTTCTTCAGGATGCGGTTAAGTGAGTTCTTAGATCCTGAAACAACATAAGGGATGTTAGGTGAACATAAGTTCACATCATTAACACCTAAGATGTAACCGTTAGTAGGAGTGATAGTCATCGTTAAATTACGATTTAAAGTATCACCGATATTTACACGGCTACCAACACGAACTGGAATATTGGTAGTTACAGTCTGACTCGTAGGTTCATTATTAACCAGAGTAGGACCAACATGTACCGCAATGGTTCCTTCAGGTTTGTGGTTCTTATCGTAGAAGTATGCCGTCTGGCTGGTAGCATCGACAACAAGATACTCATTTAACGCAGTCATATCTTCACGGAGCTTAGTCAAATAAGCTACACGGAAGGCACGGCTAGCACTAGAAAGACCGGAGAATGCAGCTAGGTCTTTCCAGCTGATCTTAGTTTTAGCTTTAATAACACGGAAGAATGTAGCAACATCCATGGTGTTATTAATCTTTAAAGGTTTGATAACATAACAGTGATTAGTATCATCTAAAGTCACTGTGTATTTGCGTGGTGCAACAGTACTCATATTTAAATACCTGCGAAGGTTAGTGAATATAGATCGGTAAATCCAACACCCGTATCGTTCAAGATAAAATTTTTCTTATCTTATTTTTACGATAAGATAAAAAAGAAAACGAAAGTGCAGACGAATTCCATCATCGACTCTATCGATGACGCAACTATACCATATTACGTTCTGCCTTGAATCAATAAAAAATAAAATCATGTTAAATGAAATACCCCAGCTGCTTAACACAGCTGAGGTATTTTTACTTTTAAGAAACAGATCCCTTAACCGGTTCATCAGCACCGGCGTTCATCTTCATGTTAGAACAGACACACAGTCAGGGTTCTGTGTGCTAAAGAATACCTAGCTTGTTGATGGACCAAGCCTGCAAGGTACGGACGTACTGACACTGCCTTG